>Ga0181389_1000246_pt1 | contig 22658 bp, 29 predicted proteins | sample 12SPOviralmetaG_FD_130121 | JGI IMG/M metagenome (GOLD analysis project Ga0181389, IMG submission 130121) | Marine viral communities from the oligotrophic San Pedro Time Series (SPOT) site, San Pedro Channel, CA, USA - 12 SPOT_SRF_2010-06-29 | ecosystem: Environmental > Aquatic > Marine > Strait...
CGTGTTTCTCATAGAATCACATCATTGAAAGCAGAGGGTAAAAACTTCATGGGCAAGGCAAGAATCCTTGAGACACCCATGGGTAACATCGCTAAATCCTTGCTTGGTGAAGGAGTCAAGTTGGGTGTGTCATCTAGAGGCATGGGAAGTATTGACCGACAGGAAAGTGCTTCTTATGTTATGGATGATTTTATGCTTGCTACAGCGGCAGATATCGTTGCTGATCCTTCCGCGCCTGATGCATTTGTCAATGGCATCATGGAAGGTAAGGAGTGGGTGTGGGATAATGGACTTCTTAAAGAGAAACATATTGCTGAAATGAAAGCAGAAATTGATAACTCTTCTCGTTTCGAGTTGGAAGAAAAAACCCTCCAAGCATTTGAGCGTCTTATTTCCGCGCTCTAATTTCATAAATTCCTAAATAAACTATAGATTAAATCAACAACGAACACGGGGAAACTCAAATGTCAGATATGCTTAAAGAAAAATTTGAGGAGTTTGCCAGTGAGCACGCCGCTGTCCTCGCTGAGGCGGGTCAAGACCCAATGCCTACAGTGACTGCCGCTGTGCTCCCTGGTGATTCTGCTGCTACTGGACAATCCCAAACTGCTGTAAATGCTAAAGCAGCATCAGGTGAAAGTGCAACTGGACATGCTGCACCAATCCAACCTGGCGTTGCCATTGGACAAGCAGCACCACAAGAAGTTAATAGTGTAACCACAACTCCTCACGAGCATGATGAGGATGGCGATGAGAATCCTGGTGCTAAGGCAGCAGCTCCTATCGGTGGTGGTATTTCTGGCGAACCCAATCGTGGCGCTAGTAATACCGATCTTCCTAACGGCACTGCTCCTTCATTCGGTGCAGAAATTGCTTACGGAACCAAGATGGGTGGCAGTGTAACCTATCCAATCAAACCTAAGTTTGAATCTGTAGACATGAGTGCAGACGTTGCTGCTCTAACTGAGGGCACCGAACTCACCGAAGACTTTGCTGCTAAAGCAAAAACAATCTTTGAAGCTGCTGTAACTTCTCGTCTTAACGAAGAGTGGGCGAAACTAGAAGAAGGTTTTGCAGCACAAGTTAACGAAGCAATTGAAGTTTCTAAAAAGGAACTTGCTGAAGAAGTTAACGGCACTATGAACTATGCGGTCACCAAGTGGCTTGAAGAAAATCAAGTCTCTGTTGATCGTGGCATCAGAAATGAGATTACTGAAGACTTCATCGTTGGTCTGAAGAATCTCTTTGAAGAGCATTATATCGCAGTACCTGACGAGAAAGTAGATGTTCTCGAAGGTCTGTCTGAAGATCTTTGTAAAATGGAAGCGCGTCTTGACGAACAGGTTAAGCGCAATATTGAACTTCAAAATCGTCTTAATGAGTCTGCTAAGACCGTAATTGTTAGCGCAATTGCTGAAGGTCTTGCTGACACTCAGAAAGAAAAATTGGCATCTCTTGCTGATGGTGTAGAGTTTACAACCGAGGAGGAATTCTCCAAGAAACTCACCACTATCAAGGAGTCCTATTTCACTAAGGATTCTGTCATTAAGGCAGAAGTTGCTGATGAAACCCCAGTAGAAGGTAGCGCAGATGATGTTTCGCCTGCAATGGCGCAATACATTAACGCTATGAACCGCTGGAATCAGTGATTCACTAAATAATTCTATCCACAATTCTCAATAAAAATTTCGGAGACACAATGTTTAACGCAGAACATCTCCAGGAGAAGTGGTCACCTGTTCTCAACAACGAAGCAGCAAGTCCTATTGCTGATCGTTACAAGAAAGCAGTGACCTCGGTCCTTCTGGAAAACCAAGAACGCTTCCTACGCGAAGAGCGTGGAATGCTACAAGAAGTTGCAGTCAACAGCCTTGGCGCTAGTACTGTTTCTCCTGCTGGATCCGCTCTCGGATCTGCTAACACGGGTGGTCTTGCAGGTTTCGACCCTGTACTGATCAGTCTTGTTCGCCGCGCAATGCCTAACTTGATGGCATATGACGTTTGTGGCGTTCAACCCATGAGCGGTCCTACTGGACTCATCTTCGCAATGCGTTCACGCTACGAGAACCAAGGCGGCGAAGAAGCATTGTTCAACGAGCCTGATTCAGGATTCACTGCTGGTCTCGATGCAACTACTGGTGCATACACCCCTAGAACTGGCGCTGGCGTCGGTGGCGATGCAGAAGGTAACAACCCTGCACTGCTTAACGATTCTTCACCTGGCACCTACGAGGTTCCCCAAGGATTCTCTCGCGAGAACCTAGAGCAAGCTGGCGATGCTGGCAAACTCTTCCGCGAGATGTCATTCAGCATTGAGAAGACTTCTGTGACTGCAAAGTCCAGAGCTTTGAAAGCAGAATACACCTTGGAACTGGCACAAGACCTTAAGGCAATTCATGGTCTTGATGCTGAGCAGGAACTTGCTAACATCTTGTCTAGCGAAGTCCTTGCAGAAATCAACCGCGAAGTCGTCCGTCGCGTATACAGCGTTGCTAAGCCTGGTGCTGCAAACAACGTTGCTAACGCTGGTATCTTTGACCTCGACGTTGACAGCAATGGTCGTTGGTCCGTTGAGAAGTTCAAAGGACTTCTGTTCCAAATTGAGCGCGATTGTAACGCAATTGCACAAGACACTCGTCGTGGCAAAGGCAACTTCCTCATCTGTTCTGCAGACGTTGCAAGTGCTTTGGCAATGGCAGGCGTTCTTGACTACAGCAGCGGTCTAACTGGCGCTGGCGGTCCTGCAATCGGTACCGTAGATGACACTGGCAACCTTAGCGTTGGTACGATCAATGGTCGCATCAAGGTCTATGTTGATCCTTATGCTGCTAACCTTAGCGATAAGCACTACTACGTAGTTGGTTATAAGGGTACTTCCCCTTATGACGCAGGACTATTCTACTGCCCCTACGTTCCCCTCCAAATGGTTCGTTCCATCGACCCTAACAACTTCCAACCAAAAATTGGTTTCAAGACTCGTTACGGCATGGTTTCCAACCCATTCGTCACCACCAACGGCGCTTACAACGGCACCCCCGATGGCGAAACCCTCTCGGCAAACGCCAACATGTACTACAGACGTGTACAAGTTACCAACCTTATGTGATCCATCACTTCAGGTTTCTTCAGACCTCCCGAAAGGGGGGTCTTTTTTTATCTTTACAAATATTGTGTAGTAATATATACAGAAAATAATAATTGTTATCTGTTGATACACTTTAATTAAATGTTTTAGTTTCCTGACATAATTAGTAAAAGAATTATGCGAGGTGCCTTATGCACAATCTCTTGTCAAGATCTCAGTTAGATGAGTGGCGACATTTTGAAGATACTATAAACCAAGCAACCTCGGAGCAAGAAAAACTTAATGACTACTATGAATGTTTGATAGAATGCGATTCGTTGAAGCAATCAGAATGTAAAAAAATCTGTAGGAGAATGTTTATGTGATAGCATCCACACATAAAGTGTTACTAGGAATCCTAAGGGGTTCCTTTTTTATTAAATATGTGTATGATGGAGTATTAAAGTGCCTAGAGGACGTATGCATAAACATGAAATGCTAGCAAGAGTGTATAAATTGAAGACAGCACTATACGATGAGACAACTACATTTGATTGTTCCTCAGAAGAAAGAAAAGAAGGAGCACATAATGCTCTCAACCAAGTCCTAGACATCCTACAGGAGTTCCGAGAGTGAAAGACCTAGACTTTATTGATGATATTCTAGAAGACGATGTAGAGGGTCTGAGAGCACGTATAGCGAAGGCAAAGAATGAAGTATTAATGGAAGAACCCTGTCCGTTTTACGAAATTGAAGATTGGACCTACGACTAAATAGTAGTGCTTGGGATGCTGACATACAATGCCTGCTAATTGGTATAAAGAACAACCAAAAAATAGAAACTATCTATCTCCTTTAGGTTTCCAACTCAAGTTGGAACTTTTTGAGGGGGTAGATTTTTTCTGCCAAAGTGCAGGCATCCCTGAAATTAACATGCCGTTCACAGAGGTTCCTACTCGCTTTAGAAACTTCCCTGTCACTCCTGGTGGTGGAGTTACCTATGGTGATCTACTTGTTCAATTTATAGTTGATGAAGATCTTGTAAACTACAAGAGTATACATGAATGGATTAAAAAGAATGGAGGATCTGAGGAGCACAGCAATGATGAGATAGAATTTTCTCAGGGTCAATTGCACATCACTACTTCAAATTTTAATATAAATCACATCATTGATTTTAATCGTTTGTTCCCAATCAGTTTGACGGGACTCACGATGGACGCTACACAAACTGACACACAATACTTCACAGCACAAGTTGCTTTCAAGTATACTGATTTTATAATCCGTTAAGGATCTAATGTATGAATTTTGACAAACTACATCATCTCTTTGAAAAAATTAAATCTGACTGGAAGACTGATAGTTACGTAGAACATGAGTTCCGTAACAAATCATACTCAGCAGACCTAGGAAAGATCTCATTAGAGATCCCTTTCTTACATAATAAATACTTAAACCATTACACAGATCTTTCACAGGTAAAGACTAGTCTAGAATTTGGATTAAGAAAAATCATAAAAGAAAAACGAGAGTATTACGGCGGTGAAGCAGATGCTAAAACTTATGCCGAAAAACCTTTTGGGTCTAGTATTAAAACAAGTGAAAAGATGAGAGTCTATCTTGATGCTGATGAGGAAATCATTAACATTGAAGCAAAAGTTAAGTACATTGAGATGATATTAAATTATCTTGATCATGTGCTAAAGCAAATTTCTGCTCGCAACTACCATGTGAAAAATGCGATTGAATGGGAAAGATTTATTAATGGAACCTAATGTCCGACATTGTTATTAAAAAAAAGAATGAAGTTTATCTGACTCTTCAATCAGAACCTCACGTTCATCATGAACTATCAGATTATTTTTCTTTTGAACTACCTGAAGCAAAGTTTCTGAAGAGACAACCTAGGTTCAAATACTGGGATGGAATGATTCGTCTGTACTCTCCAGGTACAGGAGATTTGTATGTTGGGTTGTTAAATCATCTCAAACTTTGGGCAAATGAAAGACGTTACACAATTGAGTATGAAGAAAATGAATGGTATGGAGACGCAGAGGAGTCTAATGACTTTGTATCTCCTGGTGGCGTAAAAGTTTTTATGGATAAGATCTCTAAGTATGCACCTAGAGACTATCAATATAATACAGTATATCAAGCACTCAAAAACAATAGAGGATTATTTGTATCCCCTACAGGATCTGGCAAATCATTAATGATCTACAGTATCGTTAGATACTATGTTGCTACAAAGAAAAAAATTCTATTAATTGTTCCTACTACATCTCTAGTAGAACAGATGGTAAAAGATTTTAAAGACTATGGATGGAATGCAGACGACTATTGTCACACCATTTATTCAGGCAAAGATAAGAATACTGATAAACCAGTTGTCATCTCAACCTGGCAATCAATCTATAAATTTCCCAAAAGATACTTCGATGACATTGAGTGTGTTATCGGTGATGAAGCACATCTATTTAAGTCGAAGAGTCTGACAGGCATCATGACCAAGCTACACAACGCTAAGTATCGCTTTGGGTTCACAGGTACACTAGATGGTAGCAAGACTCACAAGTGGGTGTTAGAGGGTCTCTTCGGTGCCTGTGAGAAAGTCACTAAGACAGATGACCTAATCAAAAAAGGATACTTATCTAATCTCCGTATTAAGATCCTTATGTGCAAGCATGAGTATCAATACTTTGAGGACTACCATTCTGAAATGGAGTACCTTGTTACATGTCAAAAAAGAAACAACCTCATCAAAAATCTAGTTAAAGATTTGGATGGCAATACATTGCTTCTTTTTAACTATGTGGAAAAGCATGGGGAACCATTGTATGAAATGATAAATAATCTTGTTGGTGACGATAGAAAAGTATTCTTCGTCCATGGTTCGGTAGACGTAGACTCCAGAGAAGAAGTCCGAGAGATTGCAGAGAAAGAAAACAATGCTGTAATCATTGCATCTTACGGAACATTCTCTACTGGTATTAACATTAAACGTTTACACAATATTATTTTCGCATCACCTTCCAAGTCAAGAGTTCGTAACCTACAGTCAATTGGTAGAGTCCTGAGGAAGGGAGAAGGTAAAGACATCGCAACACTTTATGATATTGCTGATGACATCTCTAACGAAACAAGATCTAATTACACTTTAAGACATCTATACGAACGAGTGAAGATCTATCAAGAAGAGAATTTTAAATATGAAAAAGTAAAAATAGATCTAAGAAAATAAATGGAAGAAGAATTCTATTCAACTATAAAATTATCTACTGGTGAAGAACTTATTGCAAAGGTATGTTATTTACCTGAAGAAGATTCTTTACTAGTAGAAAATCCAATGATAGTTGAAACCCATACTTCAAAAAAGAATGGTAAACGTGTAGAAGGATTTGTCTTAAAGGAATGGTTACATTCATCTTATGATGACATGTTTGTATTAAAGATGAATCAAATAGTTACTATGAGTGAATTGGATGAGAGAATCAAAAGATTCTATCTAGGTAATCTAGAAGATGATAAAGGTGAAGTTAGTGTAGAACCTAATAAACTTAAAAACAATGGTTATGTAGGTTCAGTAGAAGAAGTCAAGAAGAATCTTGAATCTCTATTCAAAAGAAGCTAATAGATACAGTTATCTTTTGAACCCTTAACAGAGTCATCCTACTGAGGTTCTGAGGATTTGTCAAGCCCCCTTGACAAATTGTTTGCAATCACCTATAATAGATCCAAGGAAACAAGTAAAAGCATGACCAGAACTAAGAACAAAGAATACTACGTAAACAACAAAGAGTTTCTGGCTGCTATCACTGAGTACCGTAGACTGGTACATAAAGCACTAGAGGATGGTAAAGACCGACCACGTGTTACCAACTACATTGGAGAGTGCTTTCTTAAGATCGCTACACACCTATCATACAAACCAAACTTTGTCAATTACATGTTCCGTGAGGACATGATCTGTGATGGCATTGAGAACTGCCTACAATACATCGATAACTTCGACCCAGAGAAGAGTTCTAATCCTTTTGCATACTTCACCCAGATTATCTACTACGCCTTCCTGAGACGCATACAGAAGGAGAAGAAGCAACTGGAGATCAAGCAGCGTGTTCTTGAGAAGTCAGGTTATCAGGAAGTCATGTATACCGAACGCTACGAAGGTGATATGGCAGGTATGAACGCATCGTATTCTGACATGGGTAGCATCAAAGAAAATATTGAAACAAGAATGAACCGATGAAATCTACATTAGCAACTAGTCTAGGATCTAATCCTACTATTGAAAAGAATATTCCTGAAGACCAAGTTTGGATTGATGACGTTTTCTATGTCAAAGCAACTCGCTTTGGTCTTTATACCAGCGTATTGAAAGAACCTTATGGTGCTAACTTTATTACTGGTGCTACTGAGAAAGGAGTTGCTCAGATAACACGATGGCATCTTAAGTGTTTGCAGGATGGAACACTTGATGATTATACGTATGTTACTTCCGTTTCTATGGGTGTCAAACTTTGAAAATTGCATTAATTACTGACCAGCATCTAGACGGACGCAAGGGTTCCTTGGCATTCTGGACTTACTTTCAGAAGTTCTATGACGACGTATTTTTTCCAACGCTTGAGAAAGAAGGTATCACCACGATCATTGATCTTGGCGACACATTTGATAACAGAAAGTCTATGGATTATAATGTATGTAATCGAGTTACGACTAATTATTTCGATAGACTGAAGAACTATAAAGTACACATGTTGCTTGGCAATCATTGTGTGTATTACAAGAACACCAATAAGATCAACTCACCTGAGTTGCTTCTTAAGCAATACGATAACATCACAATTTATTCTGAACCCAAGCATCTTAAACTTGGCAGTAAGAAATTCTTGATGCTTCCCTGGATCAATAAAGAAAATCAAGATAAAGTCTTTAAACTTTTGAAAACTAGTGAGGCAGATGTCTGTTGTGGTCACCTAGAACTTTCTGGATTTGAGATGAATGCTGGTATGGTGATGGATCATGGTATGGATCACAAACTATTCCATCGTTTTAAACGTGTTTGGTCTGGACACTATCACCATCAATCAAAAAAAGGTAATGTTCAATACCTTGGCAACCCTTATCAGATGTTCTGGAATGATTATAAAGACGCTCGCGGTTTCCATATCTACGATACTGAAAGTGATCGACTTAAGTTTGTCGCAAATCCCTATGAGATCTTTGACAAAATCTTCTATGACGACACCAGTGTGGACTACAACAAACAAGATGTGTCATGTTATAAAGACAAGTACATCAAAATCATTGTTGAACAAAAAACAGATTACCACATGTTCGAGACATTGGTTGATCGTCTTTACAACGTAGGAGTTCATGATGTGAAGATTGCTGAGACACTTCTAGAAGATGATCTAAATGATTCTGATGCAGATGTTGAGGTGAAAGATACTATGACATTGCTGAGTGAGTATATTGATGAAGTAGAAATGTCCGTAAATAAAAATGATTTAAAAAATCTTATGAAATCTCTATATATTGAAAGTTGCGAAATCGCTTAATGTTTATCTTAACTCTGGTGGGCAAAGAGACTGGGGTATTTTCTCTTCTGAATGATGTAGGTGAACAGGTGATTCCTTTGTTTATAGAGTTTGATGATGCAAATAGATACAACATTATGATGCATGACCTGACTGAAAAGAAAATGCCCTTGAGCATTACCGAGGTTGACCAGGAAATTATTGTGAACGCATGTGTTGAAAGAGATCAAAAGTATGCTATAATAACTCCTGATGACCTATTGATTCCCCCTGAAGACGTTCTTGCATGATAACCTTTAAAAAGATTCGATGGAAGAATTTCCTTTCTACAGGGAACGTCTTCACCGAAGTTGATATTTGTAAAAACAAAACTAATCTAATCGTTGGTGACAACGGAGCAGGTAAGAGTACTATTCTAGATGCTCTTACCTTTTCTTTGTTTGGGAAACCATTTCGTAAGATCAACAAACCAATGTTGATTAATAGTATCAACGAAAAAGATTGCATTACTGAAATTGAGTTTAGTATTGGGAACAATGATTATAAAGTTGTTCGTGGTATCAAACCAAATATTTTTGAGATCTACTGCAATGACCAGTTGTGGAATCAAGAAAGCACTACAGTAGATCAACAGAAAAATCTTGAGCAAAACATACTTAAGATGAACTATAAATCATTCACGCAAATCGTGGTGCTTGGTTCTTCTACGTTTGTTCCATTCATGCGTTTGCCTGTTGCTCAACGTCGTGAGATCATCGAAGACATCTTGGATATTCAAATCTTCTCTACGATGAATGTCGTATTGCGAGATAAAATTCGTGAGAATAATGATGAACTTAAAGAGTTTGATTATAAAATTGATCTCCTTAAAGAAAAAGTTAGTCTTCAAAAATCATACTTGTTAGAACTTGACAAGAAAAACAAGGCAGATATTTCTAACAAAGAAATTAAAATTGCTGAGTTACTGGATGAGGAAAACAAACATCACTTGGTTATTAAAGAAACTAATAATGTTATAGAACAACTCAATACGCAAATTGGGGACTATTCTGAATCTTCCAAAAAACTTAAGAAACTTAATACGTTTCTTATTAAGGTTAGTTCTAAATTAACTGCCTGCAAAAAAGAACATGAATTCTTTGAACAAAATCATGTGTGTCCTACCTGTACACAAGAATTGACTGAAGAGTTTAGATCTGACAAAATTGAATCTGGTAAAACAAAACTAGATGAAATGTCTCTAGGTTATAATGAAATCCTGCAAGCAATTGGTGATGAAGAAAAACGTTTCTATAAATGGAATGAAATTTCTACAGAAATCACTGATAAAAATAATGCAATTTCACAATCAAACTTTGCGATCACTCAGATTCGTAAGTCTATTGTGAATGTAGAGACAGATATTAAAGACCTAGAGTCTGGTGGCGGGGATAAAAAAGAAGCATTCACTAGACTGGAAAGTTTAGTTGAAGAGAAAAAACAACTAGCACTTCGCATGTCTGAGTCTAAACAAGATAAAGATGTGTTAAGTGTTGCTTCTCAGTTGTTGAAAGATAACGGAATTAAGACTAGAATTATAAAGAAGTATCTTCCCACAATGAATAAACTGATTAATCAGTATCTTCAGGGGATGGAATTCTACGTTAACTTTAGTCTTGATGAAAATTTTGAGGAAACTATTAAGTCGCGTTACAGAGATCAGTTTTCCTACGCATCTTTCAGTGAAGGAGAGAAAGCTCGTATTGATATTGCTCTTCTGCTTACTTGGCGTAGCATTGCTAAACTTAAGAATAGTGTGGATACTAATCTCCTTATCTTAGATGAGATCTTTGATGGTTCATTAGATCATCAAGGTGGTAGTGATTTAGGATGGATCCTAAGAAATTTTGATGATAGTGTTTCTATCTACGTTATCTCTCACAAAGAACAAATGACTGACAAATATGATAGAACATTGAACGTAGAAAAAATTAAGAACTATTCTGTGGTGAGAGAAACCATTAACGAAGAATGACTTACCCAACTCTAAAAACAGATGACGGGTGGGAATTATTTCCTTTATTTGCTAAAGCAGTTTCTACTCACCACGTAGATGAAACTATATGTAAGGAACTTCAAGATCTTGAAGTGAAATGCAATTGGAATGAAGACGATGGAACTGATGGTTGTAAAGGAGCAGTTAGTACAGAGAAAAATGTTCTTGACATGAACCCTGTTCTTAAGCAAAAACTCCATAGCATTGTTCATGACTATGTTCAGATAATCATGGGATACATTTGTGATGTTCAATTTACAACTTCATGGTTTGCTAGAACATACGAAGATGGATTCTGTGAAGAACATATGCATAGCAATGCTTGGTTCAGTGGTATCATATACTATGGTGAGTATGAAAAAGATACTGCACCAATTCAATTTACAGATTCTAATCCACATAGCGTCTGTGTAAAAGTATCTGAATTTAATTTCTTTAATGCATTTGCTTGGAACATTCAACCTGAACATGCATTGATTGTTATGTTTCCTAGTGAACTAAGACATAAAGTATTAAAAAACAAATCCCAGTGGACACGTAATGCTTTGGCATTTAACGTTATGCCTAAGGGTGATGTCGGTATTCAGGACAGCGTGTTCCAATACTAGAAGTGGCATAGGGGGGTCTAACGACCCCCTTTTTTTGTGTATACTGGTTGCATAGAAAGAAAGACACCATGCAAACACAAGAGATCAAAGGCAAACTTGCTAAGTTACTTGCTACTGAAAACCTTTTGGTTGAGCATCGTTCTGTGAATACAGCATCTTTCGATGTAGATAATCGTATATTGACTCTACCAAAATGGGATAAAGCATCTAGTACAGTCTATGATCTTTTGGTAGGACATGAAGTTGGACATGCTTTATATACTCCTATGTGGGATGGATTCAATTGCCCTAAAGATTATGTGAACGTGACTGAAGATGCGCGTATTGAAAAACTTATGAAGCGTCGTTATCCTGGTCTTCGTAAATGTTTCTTCAATGGATATCGCGAACTCAATGACGATGATTTTTTTGGTATTGCTGAAGAAAATATTGATAGTTTAAAATTGATTGATCGTATCAATTTATATTTTAAAATTGGTGTTGCTGAAGTTGTTATTCATTTCAATGCAGAAGAAAAAATTCTGGTAGACAAAACTGCAAACACAGAGACTTTTGATGAAGCAGTAAAAGTTGCTGAAGAGATCTGGGAATATTCTAAAGAACAGCAGCAAGATCTTGAGAACCTTGCAGATATTCCTCAGTCTGGTGGTGATGGTAGTTCTGGATCATCCGAAAGTCAAAGTGTCAATGACGAAGAATCTGGTGAGGAAGGTGGTGAAGAAGTCATGACACACGAAGAGATGCTGGAAGAAGCACAGCGCAGAGAAAACGAGAATGGTGCTGCACCAGCTGGTGGTGATATTTCTTCTTCTGATACTCAAAATAATTTTGATCAGCAATCACAGAGTCTTAGTAGAATTTCTTATTCAAGAAATGTATATGTTGACATTCCTACCTTGGATGCTTCTGATTATGTTGTTGATTGGAATGTAATTCATAATTGGATTGACAATCAGAAAGAGGGTCTTGACGTAGATGGTTTTTCGTGGGTTGATTTAGAGTATAGAAAATTTAAAAAGTCTGTTCAGAAAGAAGTAAACTATCTTGTAAAAGAATTTGAATGTAAGAAAGCAGCTGACGCATATGCTCGTCAGCAAACCTCACGTACTGGAGTTCTCAATACTAGTATCTTACATACGTACAAACACAATGACGACTTGTTCAAGAAAGTAACAATTATTCCTGAAGGTAAAAATCATGGTCTTCTTTTTATTCTTGATTGGTCTGGTTCCATGAACACCACGTTGCTTTCTACTTTAAAGCAACTAATGACTCTCTGTATGTTCTGTAAAAAAGTACATATCCCTTTTGAAGTTTATGCATTTACTAATGAGTGGATTGGTGCTGAACGCTCAATGGAAAATCAAGTTGGAGAATTTTTTCCAAAACTAATTACTGAAAGACTTATTAAAAATGAAGTCTATGTAAGCAAGCAGTACTTTCGCATGATGAATATTTTTTCATCTCGTACTAACAGCAAAAACTGGGAACGTCAATGCCTTAACATATGGCGTGAAGTATATTCATTACAATATTATGTTGGTTATCCACCAACAATTGGTATGAGTCTCTCTGGAACTCCTCTCAATGAATCTATCCTTGTTATGAAGTCAATCATTCCTGGGTTTAAGAAGACTACTGGAGTCAGTAATGTTAATGTTTGTATTTTGACTGATGGAGAATCTTGTGGTTCTATGTATGGTCATGAGTCTACATATGATGATGATAAAGAAATGATTTTTGCACGACGTTTAGATTCTACTAGTGTTACTCTTCGCGATCGTAACTTGGGTTGTACATACAGCAAACTAGAGTCTTGGGATGAGCAAACAAACGTCTTCATTGAAAACTTAAAGGAGACGCATCCATCTGTTAACATAATTGGTATCCGTCTTCTTGAAGGTGGTGGTGGTCTTGCCAGTTTCTATCGCCGCTATTGCAACGATTCTGTTGATGGACTTGATAAATTGTATAGAGATTGGAAAAAAACTAAATCAGTTATTCTTCCGAATCCTACTTCTTATGATGCTTTGTATGTTATTTCTGGTAAATCTAGTGTGCGTACTGAATTAGAGGAAGAGTCAACACTTGATGTTGATGCTGGTTCTTCTAAAACTCAAGTCCGTGCTGCCTTCAAAAAACTACTGAAGCAAAAGCAAAACAACAAAGATATCTTGAACCACTTCATCAGTCAGATTGCATAGTGTCCACTCTGCCCTCGACTCTGCCCCACTCTGCCCTATACTTACTTCATACGAAACAAACCGATGCCTGCCAAGTCTGATTTAACCACTTCTCAAATTACTTCTTATCTTGCCGAGACCTTTGGTTCTGACATTAATACTGATCACGTTCGTGCTGCAGCAACCTATTTCTCTGTATCATATCCTACTGCCGTCAAGCGTCTCTGTCAGTACAATGTTGCTCGCGGCAAATGGAACCTGACCATTGAAGAAACACGTGACCAGTTGGAAACTCAGTTTCCTGATCAGGAAGAAATGAACCTCATCCCACTTAAAGATAATAGCTTTGTCCCGTTCGGTAACTTTACTGATCTGAAGAAAATTATTTCTTCTCGTCTTTTCTATCCTACATTCATTACTGGTATGTCTGGTAATGGTAAAACTTTCTCTGTAGAGCAAGCGTGTGCTGCTCTAGGACGTGAGTTGATTCGTGTAAACATTACAATCGAAACTGATGAAGATGATCTTATTGGTGGTTTCCGTCTTGTCGATGGGTCAACTGTTTGGCATAATGGACCTGTCATTGAAGCACTCGAACGTGGAGCAATCCTGCTACTCGATGAAGTTGACCTTGCTTCCAACAAAATTCTATGCCTTCAATCCATCCTTGAAGGTAAAGGTGTGTTCCTGAAGAAGACAGGTCGCTATGTGAGACCTGCTGCTGGTTTCAATGTCATTGCTACTGCTAACACCAAGGGTAAGGGTTCTGATGATGGTCGCTTTATTGGTACTAACGTATTGAATGAAGCATTCTTGGAACGCTTTGCTCTCACCTTTGAGCAAGAGTATCCCACTCCCAAAATTGAGACTAAAATTCTTGAAAAAATTGGTGCGAATATTGGGGTGACAGATCCTGAATTCTGTGCTAAACTTGCTGACTGGGCTGACGTTATTCGCAAGACGTTTGCTGATGGTGGCGTGGATGAAATTATTTCTACTCGCCGCTTGTCTCATATCATTCGTGCTTATTCCATTTGGGGCGACCGATACAAGGCAATCAAAGTTTGTGTCAATAGATTTGATGAAGAAACAAAAACTCTCTTCCTTGATGTCTATACCAAACTTGATGAGAAAGTAGAAATGGAGGAAAGCGATGAGAGACCATACTATGACCAGTGAAAACTTTCATGGATACATTGGGCGAGTAGCAATCCTTAAGGATTGTAACCATCGCTCTGGAAAAATAATCAAAGGTGAGGGATTTAAACTTACTATGAAATCTATTGACGGCACGTTATTTGAGTGCTATCATGACAACATCGAATACATCTGGGGTAAATGACCAAATACAATGAAGACGCTCTTATCCAAGAGCTACGTGATTACATTTCTGGAACATATGGACAACACTATTCTGCTGGCAATGATGCCATTCAAACGTTAGATCTAATTGAAGCATGTGGAGACGCTGAGGCATTCTGCCGTAGCAACATCCTCAAGTATGCTTCGCGCTATGATCGTAAAGGCACTGCCCGTCGCGACATTATTAAAATCCTACACTATGCACTTCTGCTACTTCACTTTAGTGACAAGTCTGCTAAAACCGAACCCTATCCACAATGAACAAAGTTATTCTTTCTGAACAGACTCTTCAGGTTCTTAAGAACTATTCCACAATCAATGGTTCTATCCTCATTCGCAAGGGTAATCAACTGAAGACAATCAGCGTCGGAGAGAATGCTCTTGCACAATATTCATGTGAAGAGAGTTTTCCTCAAACGTTCGGTATCTATGATCTCAACCAGTTCCTTGCTGGGTTGACTTTATTCCAGGATCCAATCTTGGAATTCGATAACGATAACTATGTGACTATTCGTAGTCGTGGTCGCTCTGCAAAGTATTTCTTCTCAGATCCTGAGATTACTTTGAAGTCTGCTCCCGAAAAAAATATTAAATTTCCTGGTGGAGACATCGCTTTTAATATCACATGGGAAGACATCACGTCACTACAAAAAGCAGCAGCAGTTTACAATCTAACTGATCTTGTTTTTAAATCCGTAGACAATCAAATTAGTTTGTATCTTCGTGATTCTGAAAACGAAACTAGTAATGATTATTGTCAAACTATTGCTGGGGATACAACTGGTGATTACGAACTGGTTCTCAAAGTGGAACACCTTCGTCTCCAACCAGGAGACTATCATGTTAAAGTGTCTGAGCATCTAGTATCCGAGTGGCGTCACACTCGCTTGGATCTTGTCTATTATATTGCATTGGAATTTGATGACTAAAAAGTTTCTATGGGTTGAGCAGTATCGTCCCCAAAAAATCGATGACTGCATTCTGCCTGACAATCTTAAGAAACCATTTCAAGGATTTGTAGAGCAGGGAGAGATCCCTAATCTGCTTCTCCTGGGGTCTGCAGGCGTCGGTAAGACCACTGTTGCTAAAGCGTTGTGTGAGGAGATTGGTGCCTCTTACATCGTCATTAACGGGTCAGACGAGGGACGTTTCCTGGACACCGTACGTAATCGAGTCAAGCAGTTTGCTTCTACAGTCTCACTAACCTCAGGAGCGCCTCACAAGGTGGTCATCATCGATGAGGCAGACAACACCACCCATGACGTGCAACTCTCCTTACGTGCCTTTGTGGAAGCGTTTCACAGCAACTGCCGTTTCATCTTTACTTGCAACTTCCAAAATAAAATTATTGAACCACTGCACTCACGATGCACAGTTGTAGACTTTCGTATCAATAAGAGTCAGCAACAAAAGTTGCAAGCACAGTTCTTTGGTCGCTTGAAAGAAATCCTTGACGAGAATGAAATTGAGTACGAAGACAAAATTCTTGTTAAACTTATTGGTCGTTACTTTCCTGACTGGCGTCGTTTGATTAATGAAACTCAACGTCATTCAGCATCAGGAAAAATTAACACTGATATCTTAGTTGATATTGCAGACATCAATCTTGATTCTCTATTGGCAGCATTAAAGAATAAAGAGTTTACTACTGTACGTAAGTGGGTCATTGAAAATATTGACAATGATCCAAACATCGTCATGCGTAAAATCTATAATCTTCTATACGAACAAATTAAACCCAAGTACATTCCCGAAGCAGTTTTGATTCTTGCTAGATATCAATACCAGATTGCTTTTGTTGCTGATCAGGAAGTCAATCTTCTTGCTTGCTTGACTGAAGTAATGATGGGATGTGAATTCAAATAATTTATAATTATGGAAATCAGTAAAGCCGATCTCATTCATCACAGAATCCAAGCAGTCCTTCGAGAGAATGATTTTCAGGATGATGATCTTAAATACTTAGGATTCAATGAAGACAAAGGAGAGCATGAGTACAAAATCAATGGACAATATGTCGTCCTTGCATCACAAATCGAAGACTTTGAAGAAGTCGAAAGTGAAGACGACACCTGAAAATGTAGCAGAAGCAAATGAAGCATTGTTTCATGCTACAATGAACCTACCCCATGCTGCTGCTCATTGTGGAATGACAGAGCGTGAAATGAAAATGATCTTTCGTGAATACCTTAAATACCATGCCCCAGACATTGAAGTCTTTAAAGACGCCACTTAGATATCCTGGTGGTAAGAGTCGTGCCCTGAGTAAACTCTTTCAGTATATTCCTGATCTTAAGGAGTACACTCACTATCGTGAACCATTTATTGGTGGTGGTTCTGTGGCGTTGGAAATTGGTAAGCGATACCCACACCTAGACATCTGGGTCAATGATCTTTACGATCCACTTTATAACTTCTGGCGTGTTCTTCAAGATCAAGGTGATGAACTTTCTTCCTTGCTGAAGGATCTTAAGAACGATCATCCAGATCAAACATCAGCAAAAACTTTATTTCTAGATTCCAAGGACCAATTAAATGATGCCTCTACGTCCGATCTACTTCGTGCTGTGTGTTTTTATATTGTCAATAAGTGCTCTTTCTCTGGTCTCACTGAGTCCTCGTCCTTCAGCAAGCAAGCGTCAGATAGCAATTTCTCGATGCGAGGCATTTGTAAACTCCCTGAATATTCAGGAATGATTTCCAAGTGGAAAATTACTAAACTTTCATATGAAGAACTCTTTTGCGATAGCAAGTCAACCTTCGTCTATCTCGATCCCCCCTATGAGATCGGATCTAATCTTTATGGTAAGCGAGGAAGCATGCACAAAGGATTCGACCACGATCAGTTTGCTTCTGATTGTGATCGCTTTATCTCTCATCAACTTGTTAGTTACAATTCGTCGCAACTGATCCGAGACCGCTTCAAGAAGGGGTGGACAGCTGCTGAATTTGCACACACTTACACCATGAGGAGCGTGGGGAGTTATAATACAGATCAAGCGTCTCGCAAGGAACTCGTCCTAACCAACTATGAAATGTGAAGTCAGACTCTACGTAGCAGGTCGCCTCTTTGCTGAGGAAGTCTATGCTCGCAACTATGAGGAAGCAAAGGAAGTTGCTCTTGCTCGCAACCCCAATGCTAAGGTAGTTGGTGTCACTGCTAAATTCTAATGATACCTAAAGAATATCAGCATGGTGGTAGGGAAGTATCCCCCACCAATATTTTATTGCTTATCAGTGATCTTGAAGGTACGTATCAATATCTCAAGTGGATGGGATTTGATGAAGATATGAAAGTCCTTGAAGAAATGAAAGGACGATACTATAAATTGTATTTCAAAACAAAAAAAGAATGGAAAATTACCAACTGAAAGATTACTTGTATACAATTAATCAATCTAAGCATAATTTACTGAGACAAAATCCTGAAGCTGTTAAAGGTTATCCACCATTCATTATAAACAAGTGTCTATCTGGATTTACGGATAGCATTTTATTTGCCAATGAGATGAACATTCATAATCATTTGGACAAACAGATGCAATATGATTTTTATCTAAATAGTTTGAAGCCGAGGAAAAGATTTTCTCCCTGGTTGCGTAAAGGTGAATTAGAGAACCTTGAATTGGTGAAGCAATATTATGGATACAACCATAGTAAAGCAGTTGCCGCCCTTAGAATTCTTACTAATTCTGAACTTGAGCAGATTAAAAAATTATTAGATAAAGGCGGTAACAGATGAATGAAATTGAAATTCAGTGGCAACCATCAGATATGGTTGAGGTGTTGTTGAATGAACCAGATGATTTTCTGAAAGTTCGTGAAACACTCACTCGTATTGGTGTTGCTTCTAGGAGAGATAGAAAATTATATCAGTCTTGTCATATCCTACACAAGCAAGGTAAGTATTATATCGTTCACTTCAAAGAGTTGTTTGCTCTTGATGGTAAAAATACTAACTTGTCTTTAAATGATGTGCAACGTCGTAATCGTATTGCACAACTTTTATCGGACTGGGGACTGATTGGTATTGTTGATAAAACTCAAATTGAAGACGTAGCAGCACTCAATCAAATTAAAGTTCTTTCATATAAAGATAAGGGAGAGTGGACATTGGAGTCCAAATATAATATTGGTCGTAAAAAACCAGAAGCATAAATAAATTTGAGACCTTTCGTGCGGTCTCTACAAAAGTCGGAAACCCTTATAAAGTGATGCGGTGAACACTACATCACTTTTTTTGTGTCTTGATTAAATAGTAAAGGATGCCTTCGGGGTCCATACAAACATCTCGCTTATCTAAGGAGAACACTAATGACGCATACATGGGATCTATACCTACCTCATGCTGTAGGTTTAAATGATATGTTCCATCGATTAGATTCGATGACCAATCATAATAAAAACTACCCCCCGTATAATTTAATCAAACATGACGCCAGTAATTACGAAATTCAAATTGCTCTCGCAGGATTTAAAAGAGAGGAGATTGAAGTATCTACTGAATCAAACATTCTCAAGGTTACCAGCAACACTACAAGACAGGATACTGAAACAGAATACTTACACAAAGGAGTCTCGCGAAGATCATTTGCGAATACTTGGCAACTCGGTGACGATGTTAGAGTTGTGGACGTGACGTTTGAGGATGGTATGCTGGTCGTGAGTTTAGAAAAAATTATTCCAGACCACATGAGACGAACGACTTACGAAGTCAAATAAATATCTGTCACAGGGGGCGGTTGCCCCCTTTGCAATTTCGTGCTATACTACTAAAAAGATTGGAGAACTATGTCTGAGTCTGATAAGATTATCGTTTTTAAAAATGGCGAACGTGTCATCTGTGAACTACAAGAAGCATTTGAAGGAGAAGGCGAAGAACGCCGTGGCATCTGCCTGATCATGCGAAACCCTTATATTCTGGAATTGGTTCCTGCCGAGAACCCTACTGCCGAGAATGACCTTCAAGTGAAGTTCAGTAAGTGGTGCCCTTACTCTATCGATTATCAATTCCGTGTGCCCTATGACAGCATTCTAGCAATCGGTATTCCTGATCAAGGTCTGGATGGTGCATACCGCCAGAAGATTGCTTCTCTGGTTGCCCAACAGGATAACGAACTTCCTAAGTGGGAAGAGGGTCAAACAAACCCTAACATGGAAGCACAACTAGCAGAGATCACTGAAGTTGTTGGTGTCGATGCTCCTCCTACTGCTGGAGTTGCAGGAAATACTGATCAGCATCCTATTGCTACCCCACTTGCACAGGAGGAATCGGATGCTGAAACTCCTGAAAATTGATGGTCACTGGATCGTAGCAGAAGTTGAAGAAATTGATGGTACTGAGTTCGGTCAACCCGATTGTATGCTAAAATACGCATGTGAGGTAAACGGGGTAATGGAACAGCTAGTGCCCTTTCCCCCTTACAGCGAAGATAGAGAACTGACGATTCGTTCAGAAAATATTACATTTATTGCTGATCCATCGCCAATGTTCTCTTCACTATACTATGACTTAAAAGCAAAAGAGGAATGAAGTTTTACACCAGCGTTCAGCAAGCAGGTAATAATATCCAGGTTCGTGGATACCAAAACGGAAACCAGTTCAGCGATAAGGTCCCTTTTAACCCTACGTTGTATCTGCCCACCCAACAACCTTCTCGCTGGAAGACTCTGGATGGTAAGAACGTTCGTCCTGTACAGCAGGGAACTATTCGTGACGCAAGAAAGTTTGTGGATGATCATAAAGACATTCCTGACTTTGAGATCTGTGGTCAAACTCGCTATCTGAATCAATACATTGCAGAAGAATATCCTGCAGATCAGATTGAGTTTGACTCAAGTCAGATTCGTGTGTTCACACTTGACATCGAGACAGCAGCAGAGAATGGGTTCCCTGATATCGAAACTGCCGACCAGGAGATCCTTCTAATCTCTTTGAAGGATAGTCGCACAAGACGCATCCAGGTGTTCGGACGTTATGCGTTTGATAACACCCACAAGGATGTGGACTACATGCACTTCAGTACCGAGGTTGGTATGCTGCAGGCATTCATCCATTACTGGATGAGCAACTACCCTGATGTTATCACTGGGTGGAACGTGCAGTTGTTCGACATGACTTACATCAGTAAGCGTATCGAACGTGTTATTGGTGAGCGTGACGCTAAGTTATTGTCACCATGGAAGTCTACATATTGTCGTGAGATTTACATTAAAGGTCGCAAGCAAATTGCTTATGACATCTCTGGTGTTGCAACGTTAGACTATCTTGAGTTGTATCGTAAGTTTACTTATACTAACCAAGCATCTTATCGTTTGGATCATATTGCTAGTGTAGAACTTGGTACAAAAAAACTAGATCATAGTGAGTTTGATACATTCAAAGAGTTCTATACTAAAGACTGGCATAAATTTGTAGAATACAACATCATTGACGTTCGCCTGGTTGACCAGTTGGATGACAAGATGAAGTTGCTAGAACTTGCCTTCACCATGGCATACGATGCTAAGGTAAACTTTGAGGATGTATTTTCTCAAGTTCGCATGTGGGATAATTATATCTACGTCGAGTTGCTAAAGAGAAACATTGCAATACCCCCCAAGAAGGAAGCAAGAAAAGACGCTAAGTATGCTGGTGCATACGTTAAGGAACCTAAACCAGGTTTTTATGACTGGGTTGTCAGCTTTGACCTTAATAGTCTATACCCTCATCTTATCATGCAGTATAACCTCTCACCAGAGACCCTGCTCCCAAACCGACACCCTACAGCAACTATTGATAAGTTGCTTGAGAAAGAGATAGACACATCTGGTATTACTGATTGTCTTGCTGCTAATGGCACTCTGTATAAAAATGATGAGATGGGATTTCTTCCCATGATGATGCAGAAAATGTATGATTCTCGTGTCATCTATAAGAAGAAGATGCTTGAAGCCAAGCAGCAGTATGAGAAGACTCCTACTATTGAATTGAAGAAAGAGATTGCTCGCTGCAATAACATCCAGATGGCAAAGAAGATCTCTTTGAACTCTGCTTATGGTGCTATCGGCAGTGAACACTTTAGATACTTTCGACTTGAGATTGCAGAAGCAATTACTTGTTCTGGTCAACTCGCGATTCGATGGATTCAAGAGAAGTTAAACAAATACTTAAACAAGATTCTTAAGACTGACAATGTTGATTACGTTATTGCTTCTGATACCGACTCTGTGTATCTTAACTTGGGTCCTCTGGTTGAAATTGTATACGCCAACAGAGAGAAGACTGATGAAGGAATTGTCGGGTTCCTTGACAAGGTGTGTCAAGTGGAACTTGAAAAGTATATTGAAAGTTCTTACCAAGAGCTCGCCCTTTACATGAACGCATACCAGCAGAAGATGGTCATGAAGCGAGAGAACATCGCTAATCGTGGCGTCTGGACTGCTAAGAAGAGATATATTCTCAACGTCTGGGATAGTGAAGGGGTTCGATATAAAGAACCTAAGATGAAAATCTGTGGTTTGGAGACTGCTCGTTCATCCACACCACAATACTATCGCGATAAACTATATCATGCATTCAAATTAATCTTGACACAAACTAATGAAGACTTGATTGATTTCATTGAGTTTGTAAAAAAAGATACTAGAAACCAGGACTATGCGAACATTGCTTTCCCCCGTGGATGCAATGGCATGACCAAATACAAATGTTCCCATGACATTTATCGCAAGGGAACACCTATCCATGTGAGAGGTTCCTTACTTTATAATTACTATGTTCGCAAGAACAAGATAACTAATAAGTATCCTATCATTCAGGAAGGAGAAAAAATTAAATTCATTTATCTGAAGACACCAAATCCAATGATGCAAAACTGC
>Ga0181389_1000248_pt1 | contig 22573 bp, 16 predicted proteins | sample 12SPOviralmetaG_FD_130121 | JGI IMG/M metagenome (GOLD analysis project Ga0181389, IMG submission 130121) | Marine viral communities from the oligotrophic San Pedro Time Series (SPOT) site, San Pedro Channel, CA, USA - 12 SPOT_SRF_2010-06-29 | ecosystem: Environmental > Aquatic > Marine > Strait...
CAAATAGTATTGATGGTGGTGAAGGTGTAGCAGTTGATAGCGGTGGAACACAAGATTTCAGAGCTGGAACTAATGTAACTCTAACACAAGCAGATGGTGGTGCAATTACAATTGCATCAACAGATACTAACACAACTTATTCAGTTGGTGCTGGTGGTTTAACTCAAGAAAACTTCACTACTACTCTAAAAAATAAATTAGATGGAATTGCAGCATCGGCTAATAACTATTCATTACCAGAAGCAACAGCGACTGTGCGAGGTGGTATTGAATTATTCAGTAATACAGACCAATCAGTAGCAGCTAACACAGTATCAGCAACTGCTGGTAGAACTTATGGTTTACAATTAAACTCAGCTGGACAAGCGGTAGTTAACGTTCCGTGGACTAATACACAAAGTACTAGAGGTGTAAGAACAGAAAATGGTGAAACTGGAACTGCACTAGGTACATCTGAAACATTAACCCTTAAAGCAGGAACAAATGTTAGTATTTCAGAATCAGAAGGAACAGTAACATTTAGTTCAACTGATACTAATACTACATATTCGGTAGGAGATGGTGGATTAACTCAAAATAACTTTACAAATGCTGACCATAGTAAATTAAATGGTATTGCGGCTAGTGCAAATAACTACTCACTTACAATCGCTGATGTTAAGAGTGTACTTGGTGGTGGGATGCCATCTAACGCATTAACAATTGGTGATACTAATGATACAATTACTATTGCTGGTAATTTAGATGTAAATGGTACAACTACTACTATTGATACAACTAACTTAGCAGTTACAGATAAATTTATCGAATTAAACAGAGGTGCAACAACAGAAGGTGATGGTGGTATTGTAATTAATGGTGCTACTAATAAATCATTTGGTTGGGATGATACAGCTGATAGATGGGCATTTGATTTTACTGGAGCAACCGCAGGACAAACTACTATCGATACTGATGCATTCGTAGCAGCTGTAGCTAAGGTTAAAACAGATGTAAACTACCAAAAAAATGGAAACCTTCACGTAGATGGTACAGATATTTGGATTTATGTTGAATAATAAGTAATGAAACTAAAAAAAGTTATAAAAAAAATTATGGAAGATTTTAAAAGTTTAAGAAGTAAAGCTGAAGGAAAAGGTAACAAAGATATATCTCTAACTAAAACAGAATTAGAGTTCCTCTTACAATTGATTGCCAAATCTAATTTTGAAGGAAGAGATGTTCAAATAGTTTACGAAACCGCAGTAAAACTTCAACAATTAATTCAATCAGAATAATATCAACAAGACCCCTTACAGAAATGTAGGGGGTTTTTTATTTAATAAAAAATTATTACATATTTATTGATACATATCTTTGGATATTGGCCCCATAGTGGGGAAGTGGGCTCATATTTTGTGAGTATCCAACCATAACTAAAAGGAAAAGAAATTATGCCAAATTGGAAAAAAGTAATCGTTAGTGGTTCATCTGCAGAACTAACAACACTAAAACTAACAGGAACTTCAGGACAATCTTCTGAAGCAACTTCACTAATGATTAATAGTAGTGGGGTAGTGGGAACTAGAGAATTAGGTTCAAACGCATTTAATTCAAACACATATAATAACTATTCATTACCATTAGGTTCATCATCAACAAGAGGTGGATTTAAAATTGGATACACAGAGAGTGGTAAAAATTATCCTGTTGAGATATCCTCTGAAAAAATGTACGTTAACGTACCTTGGACTGATACCAATACTGATACAAACACTTTTAGAGCCGTAAGAACAACAAATGGTGAAACTGGAACTACATTAGGTTCAACTGAAACTTTACACCTAGTGGCAGGAACTAATGTTAGTCTTTCAGAATCAGAAGGTGAAGTAACAATATCTTCAACTGATACAAACACCAACACAACGTATTCAGCAGGAAATGGAATTGGATTAAGTGGAACTACATTCTCGGTATCAGCAGGAACATCTTTAACTCAAAATTCATCTGGTTTAAGTGTAACTTCAAATGGAATTGGAGCAACTCAACTTAACGTATCAGGAAATGGAACAACTGCACAATTCCTTAGAAGTGATGCAGATGGTTCATTCACTTGGGCAACTCCAACCAATACCACTTATTCAACGGCAACTTCTTCTACTTTAGGTTTAGTTAAAATTGGATATTCAGAGAATGGAAAGAACTATCCTGTAGAATTATCAAGTGGTAAGATGTACGTTAACGTACCTTGGAGTGATACAAATACTGATACTAACACTCAACTATCAACTGAAGAAGTAAGAGAAGCATTCTCAGCAGGTTCTAATGTAACAATTGAAGATGGTGTAATTAGTTCTACAGATACCAATACAGATACAAATACACAAAATCGATATTCAACTTCAGTTGTATCTTCAAGTGGTATTAAATTAAGACTAAGTGGTACAGGTCATAATGGTTCAACAAGTGATGATGTAAAATTTGTTGGTGCAGGGGCAACTACTGTAAGTAGAACAGATGCAAGTACCATAACTATAACATCAACCGATACTAATACAAACACAACGTATTCAGCAGGAACTGGATTATCATTAAGTGGTACTACATTCAGCTTATCAGGTGATACATTTGATAATGAGGGAACATATAGTAAATTAAGAGCACAAGCAACTACTGCTGGTGATGTTGGTTTAGGTAGTGTAACAAACGAATCGAAAGCAACAATGTTTTCATCAGCAGCACTAACTGGAAACCCAACTGCACCAACACAAGCAGCAAATAACAATTCTACTAGAATAGCAACAACTGCATATGTACAAACAGAAATAACTGATTTAATTGGTGGAGCTCCAGGCGCATTAGATACTCTTAATGAACTAGCCGCAGCTATCGATGATGATGCTTCATACGCAAGTGGGATTACAACATCATTAGGTACTAAACTACCAAAGAGTGGTGGTACTATGACTGGTGCTATTGCGATGGGTAATTTTAATATCACGGGTGTTAATGCATTCACATTTAACGACCCCGGTCCAAACGAAGGAATAAGTTGGAGTGGTGGTAATATAAAAATATATGAATCACCAAACGATTTAACAACAAACACCGCAGGTAACTTACAAATCGTATATGGTTCAACTCGAAGATTGACTGTTGATAGTACGGGAATTAATGTAAATGGTAATGCTAATATATCTGGTACTATAACAAACGCTACTTGGAATGGTGATGTTATTGCAGATTCATATTTATCAACAAATACGGCTCATCTAAGTGGAACACAAACATTTTCAGGTAACAAAACCTTCAGCGGTACTTTAACAGCAAGTGGTGGTGTTAAATTTACAGGATTAGATTCTAGTGAAGAATCAAAAGCTTTAGTGATTAATAGTTCTGGTGTTGTAGGAACGCGTGGTTTGGGTACTGGAGCATTCACATCTGCATACTCTCTACCTGCTGGTTCATCATCAACAAGAGGTGGATTCAAAATTGGATATTCTGAAAATGGAAAGAATTACCCAGTTGAGGTATCTTCAGAAAAAATGTATGTAAATGTTCCGTGGAGTGATACCAATACAGATACAAATACTGTAACTCAAATTAGAAGAGATAATACAGGTACATATAGAACTGGAAATATTAATTTAGTTGGTGGAACAAACGTAACAATCTCAGAAGGTTCTGCAGGTGTATTCACAATCACATCTACAGATACAAACACCAATACAACATATTCTGCTGGAAGTGGATTATCTCTAAGTGGAACAACCTTTTCACATAGTGATACCTCATCAGCAGGTTCATCAAATAATAGTGGTAGAACATATATCCAAGATATCACATTAGATACTTACGGACACGTTACTGGGTTATCAACTGCAACTGAAACAGTAGTTAATACCGATACTAACACTCAGTTATCAACTTCAGAAGTTAGAGAAGCATTTTCAGCAGGTTCTAATGTAACAATTGAAGAAGGTGTAATTAGTGCAACCGATACTAATACAAATACTGTAACTCAAATTAGAAGAGATAATACAGGCACATATAGAACTGGTAACATCAACTTAGTTGGTGGAAGTAATGTTACAATCTCAGAAACATCAACAGGCGTATTTAATATATCATCAACAGATACAAACACCGATACAAATACTACATATTTGTTAAAAGCAATTCAATATGATGGTTCAAATACAAATCCATATCTAAAATTAGATGCTAATAGTGGAACTGATGATTTAGTACGATTAGTTGGTAGTGGTGCAACTACAGTAACAAGAGAGAATGATGGCCAAATCAAAATATCATCAACCGATACTAATACAAATACCACTTATTCAACGGCAACTTCTTCTACTTTAGGTTTAGTAAAAATTGGATATACTGAAAGTGGAAAGAATTATCCTGTAGAATTATCATCTGGTAAGATGTTTGTTAACGTTCCTTGGAGTGATACAAATACTAACACTACATATTCAGCAGGAACTGGATTATCTCTAAGTGGTACTACATTCAGTTTATCATCTACTTATGACAATTATAATGGATGGGATTTATTTGTTAATAGTATAAGTAGAGGAACAATTACATCAGGAGAAAATGTAAACTTCATCGCTGGAACAAATGTATCTTTAGGTTATTCATCTACAAACAATGCTATTACTATATCCTCAACAGATACTAACACAGATACTAACACATTTAGAGCCGTAAGAACAACATCTGGTGAAACTGGAACTTCATTAGGTTCAACTGAAACTTTACACCTAATAGCAGGAACAAACGTTAGTATTAACGAATCAGGAGGTGAAGTAACAATATCCTCAACGGATACAAACACTAACACATTTAGAAACGTAACTGCAGGTGGTAATACTTTAGGTAGTACTGAATCTTTAGATTTTATCGCTGGTTCAAACGTATCAATTTCAGAAAGTGGTGGTAATATAACAATATCCTCAACAGATACTAATACTGATACCAACACAACATATTCTGCTGGAAGTGGATTATCTCTAAGTGGAACTACATTCTCTCATACTGATACTTCATCAGCAGGTTCAGTAAATAATAGTGGTAACACAGTAATTCAAGATGTAACATTAGATACATATGGACACGTTACTGGGTTAACATCAAAAGCATTATCAATACCATCTTCCGCAGATATTATAGGTGAATTTTCAGCAGGTGATGGTATTGAAATTACTGATGATGGCGAAATTAGTTCTACAGTTACAAATACCAACACAACCTATTCAGCAGATGGAAACTATGGTATGACTTTAAGTGGAACTTCGTTCCGTTTAGAAAATGATAGACGTAGAAACTCAACATCTACAGACATCTACACAGGTAACACACACGACTATACATTCTACGATGCTTCTGTAGGTATTAGATGGTATGCTGCCGGTGCAGAAGATATGAGATTAGCTAATGGTGGTACTTTACACGTTGATGGTGATGTTGTTGCTTATTCAACAACAATATCTGATGAAAGATTAAAAGATAATGTAACCACAATTGAAAATCCATTAGATAAAATCAAAGCACTTAGAGGTGTTGAGTATGATTGGAATGCAGGTAGTAGAAAAGGTAAGCGTGATTTAGGATTAATCGCACAAGAAGTAGAAAAGGTTATACCTAATATTGTGCATGAGCATGAACAACCACTCTTAAACGATGATGAAGATGATAAAACATTATATAAAACTGTAGATTATGAAAAAATGGTAGCAGTATTAATTGAAGGTATGAAAGAACAACAATCTCAGATTGATGAATTGAAATCAGAAATTAATCAACTTAAAGGGAAAATGTAATGGCAGTTCCATCATCAGGTATGTTATCTTTGTTCTCAATACGAAGAGAACTCGGTATTAATAATTATAATGGGTATGCCGTTTACAGTAATGTAGGTTTATATTCATGTAGTATCGGTCAATATGGTACAATCAATACGGCAAATTCAACTTCAGATAGACCAGATGGAAATGCTCCTCATCAAATGAGTGAGTTTTACTCATACGACCACGATAAAGTTTCCGTTACAGCGTTTACAGCAAATGGTAGTCCGAACAATAGCCAGGTATGTGGAAATTCACCCGATACAACCTTCTATCACGATGGTAGTGGAACATTACCAACAACTGGTGATACAGTATATACAAACTCAGCTGGAACTACTCTAGCTGGAGCAGGATTCTTAGCAACAAGTACAACCGGTGGTATTCAACTTAATGATGATAGCGCAGTATCCAATACATATACTTGTGAAGAAAAGAAAAAATAACATAACTATCTGAAAACCAATGGGTTATGATAGTGATAGTGAAAAGCTCTGAGTATCAATGAGTTACAAAACAAAGTGATTCTTAAAGATTCTCATATTTATATAAAAGAATTAGGAGATAGTAAATGGCAGTAAACATTCCAATATGGCCGGGTTCATCATCTTTCTCAGAAGGTAGTACACCTTTTGGATACTATGATACCGATTTAGAATTCACATCATCAGCTGATAAAACAGCCGGTTGGTGCGCAAAACGTTTGGGTTATCCTATAGTTGATATAGAACTACAGGACATAAACTTCTATGCTTGTTTTGAAGAAGCTGTAACAGAATACTCATCTCAAGTAAATCAATTTAATATTAGAGAAAATTTACTTTCAATAAAAGGCCAAGCAACTGGTTCTAATTTATCTCAAAAACAAATGAATGCTAATTTAGGTGGATTAGTAACTTTAGCAAAAGATTATGGTTCTGAAGTAGGTAGTGGTGGTAGTGTAACATATTATACTGGTTCATTCGCAGCTAAAAAAGGACAACAAATATATGATTTACAAGACGTATCCAATTCAGGAGCATCTTTAGAAAGTGGAACTGCTGGTGTTGATAAATTCGAAATAAAAAAGATGATGCATAACGCACCACCTGCTATGGTTAGATACTTTGACCCATTCGTAGGAACTGGTTTAGGTTCACAACAAATGATGGATACATTTGGATGGGGTAATTATTCGCCAGGTGTTTCATTTATGATGCAACCACTTTATGATGATTTATTAAGAGTTCAAGCGATTGAATTTAATGATAAGGTTCGTAAATCTCAATATGGGTTTGATATTCAAAACAATAGAATTAGAATATTTCCAAAACCAGAACGAGATTATACAGTGCACTTTCACTATGTTTTAGAATCAGAAAGAAATAACCCAATAGTAGCTAATTCAGTAGTATCTGATTATTCAAATGCTAAATATGATAGAATTGAATATACACATATAAACCACGTAGGTAGAAGGTGGGTTGAAAAATATACATTAGCATTGGCTAAAGAAATGTTAGGTGCAGTAAGAGCTAAGTTTAGTTCAGTACCAATTCCTAACTCAGAAATAACATTAGATGGGGCTGATTTAAGAAGTGAAGCAGCATCAGAAAAGGAAATCCTAATTTCAGAATTAAGAGAAAACTTAGAAGCTACTTCTAGAAAAGCATTACTTCAAGCACAACAAGAAGAATCAGAAGCGATGGAAGCTACTTTAAGTAGAGTACCTCGTGCAATTTATATAGGGTAACAAATGGCATTATTCGGTGGACAAAGAGATATGGCTTTGTTTAGTAAAATAAACAAAGAGTTGATAACGGATATCATAGATACCGAAGTGTATTACTATAAGGTCATTGTAGAAGATACAAAACAAAACTTATATGGTGAAGGTAAAAACAAAGTTTATTATAATCCTGTAAAAATACCAACATTAGTTGATAGAACAAACGCAGAAGCTGTATTTGATGAGTTTGGTACATCTTATACTAGAAACGTAAACTTCTACTTCCTAAGAGATACATTAGTAGATAAAAATATATTTCCTGAATTAGGTGATGTAATTGAATGGAACGATGAACAACACATTGTAGATGTAACATTCCAAAACCAATTTTTCGCAGGTAAAAACCCAACTACTTGGGATGGTGGTGATGAGCATGGATATAGTGTATCTATTATATGTGAAACGCATGTGGCTAAGAGAAGTCAACTAAAATTAAAAGATGATTTTAGAGTAGGTGTTAATAAAGATAATAATGATTTACCAGTAGGAATCTAATATGGCTCAAAGATATAGAATACAGAGAGATGATAAGATTGATTTGAAAAGAACCCAAAGTTCTTTTTCAGATGACCCTAAATTGAATAAATCTAAACAAGTATCTCGTAGAAAAGATAATGTTAAAAACGTAAACGTAGGTATTTACGATATTGATTTAGCATTTAAAAGCTTTTTGGAAAAGGATGTTAAACCACTTATTGAAGAAAATGGTAAATTTATTCCTGTTCCTGTAATGTATGCATCTCCTGAAAATTGGGCATCTGCTCAAAGAGAAGGATTCCTAAGAGATAATAATGGTAAGGTACAAACACCATTGATTTCGTTTAAAAGAAATTCATTAGATATCAATACAGAGTATTCTAAATTGAAAGTAATGACTGATGAAGATACATCACAATCATTTGTTAAAAAATATTCAAAAGAAAATAGATATGACCAATTTTCTCTTTTACAAGACCAAAAACCTGTTATAGAGAAATATATAGTAGATAGGCCAGATTACGTTAATATAGCATATGATGTAATTGTATGGTGTGATTTTATGGAAGATTTGAATAAGGTTGTAGAACAAATCATATACTTTCAGGGTGGTGCATTCGGTGAAAGATACAAATTCCAAATTAAAGGAGAATCTTATTCGTTTGATACAACCAATGGAGTGGGTGAAGAAAGAATCGTTAGAAGTAATGTAACACTAACTGCTAAGGCGTATTTAGTACCAGAAGATAGAGGTAAAAATACAATAAATACTCAAAAAGCATTTGGTGCATCGAAGATAGTTTGGAAAACAACTCCTAAAATTTAATCTTTAGAAAAAAATTCTCATATTTATATACACATAAAGTATAACAAACAAATTAAAAAACATTAAAGTTATGGCAGAAGTAAAAGAAATTACGGAAAAACAAGTTATCAATATCGATGAAAAAGATATTGAAAGAGTTAACAAATTCAGAAGCGATTTTGCTGAGGTTACAGCAAGAATAGGTGAGGTAGAGGTAGAAAGATTGAATGCACAAATGATATTGAAAAATATTGAAGATGCTAAAGATAATCTATCTGAACAGTTTAAGTCTATGAGAAATGAAGAAGTTGCTATTACCAATGAATTCAAAGAGAAATATGGTAATGGTGAGTTCGATATTGAAAATGGAACTTTCACTCCTATCGCATAAATATAATCGTTTTGAGTTTTTTGATGTATTTATAGATATAATAAAAACCAAAAGAAATTAATAGGAGAATCAAATGGCAGAAAGAATAGTAAGTCCTGGAGTTTTTACGAGAGAAAAGGACTTGTCATTTCTACCTCAAGGGATTGGCGAAATTGGAGCAGCATTAATAGGTTCAGCAGTTAAAGGACCAGCATTCGTTCCAACAACAGTATCATCTTTTCAAGAGTTTCAACAAGTATTCGGTGGATTGACAGAAGATTCATATCTACCATATACTGCACAAGCTTATTTAGAAGATGCTGGTACTGCAACAATCGTTAGAGTATTAGGAAAAGACGGGTACAAATTAGAAAACCCAGTAGCATTGACAGTATCATCATCACATGGTGCAAAAGTAGTAGGTGTACTACACCCAACACATGATATCGTATCCGATACAGATGTGTTCATTAAATCAACAATTACAGACCACTTAGCAAGTACAGATGTTTCAGCATCAATATTTTCACTAAAGTTATCAGGTTCTGAAGCAGCTGAACATTTTTATTCAGCATCTTTAAACCCGACTAGTGATAATTATTATACTAAATCATTTGGATTTTCAGCAAGAGGTGCAGAAGATGCATATGTTTATTCAAACTTTAAAACATTCCAATCAGCATCATTCGCTAAAGCCGGTGAGATTCCTGTAGTAACTATCGCTACAAGTTCAGATATTGATTATGGTAAAGCTTATACTGAAGCATCTACACCATTTATTACATCACAAAAAGTTGGTGGTAATACTACTAACTTATTTAAGTTCCATACATTATCACATGGTACGGCAACTAACTACGAATTTAAAATTGGTATCCAAGATATTAAGCCAGCCGGTTCAGTTCCTGGTTCTGAATATGGTTCATTTACTGTAGTAGTAAGAAGAGTTGACCAAGATAAGATTGCTGGTTCACCATTTGTAGGTGTAGTTGATTCTGATATCAGACCTAATTTAGTTGAAACCTTTCAAGGTGTTAACTTAGACCCTGATTCACCAAACTACATTGTTAGAGTAATTGGTGATAAGTATATTACTGTAGATGATGATGGTAAATTATCAACTAATGGTGATTACGCTAACAATTCAGAAAATATTAGAGTTGAAGCAAGTGCAGCAGTAATGAACAAAGCAATTGATGAAAGTTTAGTACCTTTCGGATTCGGAGCAATACAAAACCCATTCGGTTCAGCATTCGCATTACCTAATCCATCTTATGTAGCAGCACAAAAAATTAATGATTCATATAATCCTAAAAGATTTTGGGGATATGATTTTGATTTCGCTGGAACAGATAACAGAAACTTCTTAGCACCAACACCAAAGGTTGGAGCTAGTGTAGGTACGGCATTCTATTTAGGTGATTACAATCAAGACGCTGGGGCTAACTTCCCATCATCAGCATCACCTAATACATCAGCAATTTCATTAAATGATAACGCAACTTCTATTAACTCTAGAAAGTTCTTAGTACCTTTCCAAGGTGGTTTTGATGGATTCAAACCAAATAGAGTTGTTTCTTTAGGAAACGATATCATAGCAGGAAATTCGCAAGGATATGATTTATCTTCAAACACAGCAGCAGGTACATTAGCATACAGAAAAGCAATAAACGCTGTATCTAATCCTGATGAATTTGATATCAATATGTTAGTATTACCAGGTGTTATCCACAGATTACACTCTTCAGTAACTACTTTCGCTAAAGATATGTGTGAAGATAGACAAGATACATTCTTTGTAATGGATGCATCTGCATGGAGTGATTCAATTTCAACGGCTGTTAACGCAGTTCAAGCATTTGATTCAAACTATGTAGCATCTTACTATCCTTGGGTTAAGATACTTAATACAGATAAGAACAAACCAGTATGGGTTCCGCCATCGGTTGTACTTCCAGGCGTTATAGCATTTAACGACCAGGTTGCCGCTGAATGGTTCGCACCAGCTGGATTGAACAGAGGTGGATTAACTTCAGTAATTGAAGCTAAGACAAGATTAACGAGAGTTGAGAGAGATGCACTTTACGAAGGTAGAATGAATCCAATCGCTACGTTCCCTGGTCAAGGTGTTACTGTATTTGGACAGAAAACATTACAAGCTAAACCATCGGCATTGGATAGAATCAATGTAAGAAGATTGTTAATCGCAGTGAAGAAATTCATCGCATCATCTACTCGTTACTTAGTGTTCGAAAACAACACAGCAGCTACGAGAAATAGATTCTTATCAATCGTTAATCCTTATTTAGAATCAATCCAACAAAGACAAGGTTTATACGCATTTAAAGTGAAGATGGATGAAACCAACAACACTCCAGATGTAATTGATAGAAACATTATGGTAGGTGAGATATTCTTACAACCAGCAAAAACAGCAGAGTTTATAGTACTTGATTTCAATGTATTACCAACTGGAGCAGCATTTCCAGAATAGTATAAAATAAATTAGTTCCCCTTTTTTAAGGGGGACTAACTATTTTTTGAAATAAACTATATTTATATTAAAGAATTAGAAACGGAGAACATAAATGGCACAATTATTAGACCCAACAGAAGTAATGTTTACATCATTCGAACCGAAGATGTCAAACAGATTCATTATGTACATAGAAGGAATTCCAGCGTACTTAGTGAAAGCCGCTAACAGACCAGAAATAGCAAATGGTAAGGTTACAATCGACCATATCAATGTTAGAAGATATGTAAAAGGAAGAAGTGAGTGGAGTAGTTTAACTATATCATTATACGACCCAGTAGTTCCATCAGCAGCGCAAGCAGCAATGGAGTGGGTAAGATTACACCACGAATCAGTAACAGGTAGAGATGGTTACTCCGACTTCTATAAAAAAGATATCACATTTAACAGTTTGGGTCCTGTTGGTGATAAAGTAGAAGAGTGGACGTTAAAAGGAGCTTTCATCGAAACAGCAAAATTCTCAGACATGGATTATACTGGTGAAGATTTAGCAACTGTAGATTTAACACTTGCATACGATTACGCAATATTACAATATTAATTTCAGATTGTTATATTTATATATTAGAAATTAAATAATGAGAGACCTCAACAGAAATGTTGAGGTTTTTTCGTTTAATTAATATTATTTGTATATTTATATATGGTTAACCAATATTAAAAAAGTTTTAAAACGAGAAACGTTATGAGTAAAGAAAAATTACAAGATGATTACAAAGCACCAGTTTCCAATGAGGATATGGTGGAGCTCGCTAAACAACAATACGAGCAGAAAAAGGTTTCTGATTACAAATTTCCAACAGAAATCGTAGATTTACCTTCCAAAGGTCTTATATATTCTAAAGATAATTCTCTATCAACTGGAAAGATAGAGATGAAGTATATGACTGCTAAAGAAGAAGATATCTTAACTACCCAATCTTATATAAAAGATGGTTCAGTATTAGATAGATTATTTCAATCTCTTATTATATCAAATGGTGAAGGAACGCCTGTAAAGTATGTAGACCTTACTTTAGGTGATAAAAACGCTATTATGATTGCAGCTAGAATCTTAGGATATGGTAAAGATTATGAAGTAGAGATTGATGACCCAACACAACCAGGTACAAAACAAAAAGAAACAATTGATTTAACTCAATTTGAATCAACTGAGTACGATGGTTCAGGACAAACCGAATTGCATAAAAACGAATTTGAGTTTGAATTACCACAATCTAAAAGAAAAGTTACTTTTATGGCATTAACTGAAAGTAAGGAAAGAAAAATCAAACATCAATTAGAAGAATCCAAAAGAGCTTCTAGAAAGATGAAGGATAGAACTGATAAACAACTTACCATCAGATTAAAAAATACAATTGTATCTGTTGATGATGAAACAGAACAAAAAGCAATCAACCATTTTGTGGATAATGAATTATTTGCGGCCGATTCAAGGGCTCTCAGAACGCATATAAATAAAGTTATTCCAGATATGGATTTAACATATGAATTTATATCTGAAGAGACCGGGGAAAGGAGAGATATGCTACTGCCTATGGATTTAGGGTTTTTTTGGCCTCAATCATAGTTATAGAAAGCATTTACACTCTCACATTTTTGATTTGATATTCCACGGAAATGGTGGATTCACTTTTTCAGATGTTTATAATATGCCTGTCTGGGCTCGTAAATTCTATATTGGTAAAATAGTAGAATGGAAGCAAGAAGAGAAGAAAGCATATGATAAAGAATCTAAAAAAGCTAAAGCAATAAGAAGATAATATAATACCCAACAGATTTTTTGATGATTTGTTGGGTATTTCTATATTTATAGAATATAACAACGGGATATAATACTATGGCAAAGATAAAATTATCAGAACTTAAAAAAATGTTCACCGAAGCTGGGTTGGATGAAGGTATTTTTGATATATTCAAAAGTAAAAGTAAAAAACTACATCAAAAACTAAAAGGAATAGATAGTGATATCGAAAACGTAATCACTTCAGCGCCTGATAAAGCTACACAACAGAAATTAAGAAATCTAAACAATGCTCTTAAAGCATATGATGCTCAACGAAGAAAAATGGGTAGATAATTAGAAGTAATCTATGGCATCAGAAAAGAAAATAAAAGACCAACAGCGTTTCAACGAATCAGTTAAGGAAGAACTTAAACTGAGGGAGAAGGAACGTGGTGTGCTTAATTCACTTATTTCATTGGCTAAGGTCAAAGGTAAGATTTCTAACGATGCCAAACAAACACAACAGGATTTAGTAGCAAGTTTAACGGAAACCGCTCAATTAGAATCGGAATCTGAAAAAGTTAATGCTCAAATTGAAGCAGTACAAAAAGCTAAATTAGAATTAATAAAAGAAGCTGAAGAAAAGGGTGAAGCAATAAACGCCCATCTAATAAATCAATTAGATGCAACTGAAGAAATTCTAATGGCAAACAGAGAACGAGCTGCCATCAACGATGAATTGATGAATACCACAAAGAATATTCTTGGGTTGGATTCAGAATTAGAACGAGCAATAGCTAAGGGTGGTGTAGCCGCTCTTGCTATGAACAAAGCATTTGAAAATGTTGGAAAATCGTTATCATCTCACGTTGATGCATTGAAAGATATGGTAACTCAGCAAGGTTTAAGTGTTGGTGAAGCATTTGCATTAAAAGGTAATATTGATGCTGCCTCAATGAGTGTAACTGGATTCCTATATGGTTCAGACCAAATAGCAGCATCAGCACAAGCAATCACCGAAGAATATGGTAGTATTAACGCAGCAACTACTGATTTAATAAAAGGTGTTACTGAAGTAGCATCATTAACAGGTGATGCAACAACTGCACTAAAATTAACCGAAGCATTTGAATCAGCAGGTGTTGAAGCTGGTGATGTAAAAGATACAATATCTGATATAGCTAAAGAAGCAGGTGTATCAGGTAAAATGGCAGTAAAAGGTCTTGGTGACCAAATGTTTAGATTGGTTGGTGCTAGTGAAGAAGAATTAAAAACTATCATTGAAGGTAATATTGAACTTCAGAAACGTGGTATGACAATGTCTGATATCGAAGCTTTATCTAATAGTATGTTGGATATTGAAACTTCGATGAAAAAAGAAGCTAAGTTAAGAGCTATGACTGGTAAGGATATAGGCGCAAATGAAATGCGTAACTTAGCTTTAGCAAGACAACAAGCAACTTCAGCAGACGAAAGAAAACGTATTGAAACCCAAATGGCTGATTTGTTAATGGATAAGGTAGGTTCTGCAGAAGAATTTAATGATTTAAATTTAACAGAACAACGACTTACAGCCGAAGCATATGGCATGTCGGTTCAAGAGTTAACAACTAAAATCCAAACTGCAGAAAAGCAAAAAGAACTTACTGCTAAATATGGTGAATATGCTGGTTTTGTAGAAGGAGCGCAAGGATTCCTCACATCGAGCGCAAAGATGGCTGGTTCTATGGCAATGGAAATGGGTAAAGTTGTACTTAAAACTGCTATAATGAACAAAATGATGGGTGGTTCATCTGGAATTGGTAACATATTAGGTAGTGCAGCTGAATCAGCTAAAGGTTTAGGTAAAAATCTTTTAAACATCGGTAAAGGTGGAATGAAAGATATGGGCCAAAAAATAAAAGGTGGGGTAAAGGGGTTGTTTACTAAATCCGCCCCAACAGAGAACATACCAAAACCTGAAAAAATGACTGAAACGTTAGGTGATGGTGGTAAAGCAGCAGGTGGTGGTGGAATGAAAGAAAAATTCCAAGATATGGCTGAAGGTTTGAAAGCTATGGGTGATGGTAAAGTATTTGCTGGTATCGGAGCGGTAGCATTAGCAGGACCTGCTTTTATTATAGCACTTCCATCAATTCCATTCTTATTATTTATGGGATTAACTCCATTAAAACAATTAGAAACTAACTTTAGTGGATTGGCAACAGGTCTTAATAGTATGGCATCCACATTTATGGGTTCATTGGCTGTTGCAGCATTCGGAATAGCAGCAATTCCATCTATAGCATCAATTCCATTCTTATTATTTATGGGATTAACACCATTAGCACAATTAGCACCTAATTTCACATCATTATCAGTAGGATTAACTACTATGGCATCCACATTTATGGGTTCGCTTGCATTAGGAGCATTCGCAGTAGCAGCTGGGTTAGCAATAGCATCTATTCCATTCTTAATCGCTATATCATTATTAGGAATAGCAGCATCTGCTGGTTTAAGTGCATTGGGGATTGGATTAACGGCATTAGGAACGGCAGCCGCTAGTGGATTACCATTCTTAGGAATAGCATTGATAGGGGCATTAGGATTAGCTATGATTCCATTCGCAATCGCATTAAATATAGCAACACCAGCAATTGAAGCATTTGGTGGTGTAATAGTTGGGGTAATGGGAGCAATTCCACCAATCATTAGTGCAATCGCAGAAGGATTCGTAACTATGATGGGGGCATTATCTTTAGAAAATATTGGTGCATTGATGTTATTAGGACCAGCATTGTTATTAGCATCTGTTGGTATGATAGCATTTTCTGCCGCTATGTTGGTAGGTGGATTAGGTTCATTCTTTGGTGGTGGGATTATAGATGATATATCTGAACTAGCTATGATAGGACCTCAATTAGGTATGGCTGGTGAAGGATTGGCCGCAATCACAACGAATTTGAGTGAAGTAAGTGGTGTAATAGAAACTCTATCAGAATCACTAAGTACAATGGGTTCAGTTACAGCACCATTATATGGAGTTGCAGGTGGGTTATTTAGTATAGCGGGTGGTTTAATATCTATGGCTGGCGCTGGGTTATTAGCACTACCATTATTTGCGGCTCTTGGTGGTTTAGCAGCTATAGCACCTGTATTAGGTGGGTTAGGTTCATTATTTGGTGGTGGTGATGAAGAAGAGTCCAAATCATCAGATAGTGGTGATTCCGATATGATAGATTATGATAGGTTGGCATCAGTTTTACAATCACAACCAATAGTATTAACAATCGATGGTAAGGCGGTACAAAAGATAACCGCAGTACAACGTAGACAAGGTAAAAATGCGAGGAGTTTTAGCTAATGGCACTTAAAGATATGAAATCGGATTTATCTAAATTTAGAATGCCAAAGAGTACACCTTTGGAATCTAAAGAAAGAGTTGATGTTAATAAGAACTTAAATAAAACACCACTTAGTGGGTTGGTAAAAGATGTCCCTGTAAAAACATCGATTTCACCAACAGCTGCAAAGACTGGTGTGAATCCTCAAAAAGTAAATCAATCAGAAAAGTTCAAAGGTGAAACAACACCTCAACCTATGGATAACTCAGAAAAGTTCAAAGGTGAAACAACTCCTAAGCCAATGAGTTTAGAAGAAAGATATTTAGGGCAGACAGACCCAACAATGGTTAACCAATCAGAAAAGTTTAAAGGTGAAACATCACCAAAGGAAGTTAACCAATCAGAAAAATTTAAAGGTGAAACTACTCCTAAAGAAATGAACAACTCTGAAAACTTCTTAGGTGAAACCTCACCAAAAGAAATGAATAACTCAGAACAATTCTTAGGTGAAACAACTCCTAAAGAAGCAAAAAACTCAGAACAATTCTTAGGTGAAACATCACCAAAGGAAATGAACAACCAATCTCAGTTCTTAGGTGAAACCTCACCAAAAGAATCTGATAAGAGTTCTAAGTTCTTAGGTGAAACAACTCCTAAGCCAATGAGTTTAGAAGAAAGGTTCTTAGGACAAACATCACCAAATGAGATGAACAACCAATCTCAGTTCTTAGGTGAAACATCTCCAAATGAGATGAACAACCAATCTCAGTTCTTAGGTGAAACAACACCTACTGAAGCAGATAAGAGTTCTAAGTTCTTAGGTGAAACAACACCTACTGAAATGAACAATAAAAGTAACTTCTTAGGAGAAACAACTCCTAATGAAATGAATATTCCAAATGGTGAAAAACCTTTAGGAGAAACTACTCCAAATGAATCAGATAGAAGTTCTAAGTTCTTAGGTGAAACAACTCCTGTAGAATCAGATAGAAGTTCAAAGTTTTTGGGTGAAACATCACCAAATCCAATGAATATTCCAAATGGTGAAAAAGGTTTGGGTGAAACAACACCAATACCAATGAATATTCCAAATGGTGAAAAAGGTTTGGGTGAAACAACACCAAATGATTTTTCATTTAAGAAGAAATTAGAAAACGAAGGAAAAGATTTTAAAGAAGTTAATAACTTATTAGATATTCACTCAGCTGGGTTCAATTCTAAGTTTGGTGGTGTTGAAGCAACTAAGTTTATTGGTGTGAATCCTGATAATACTATATTTGATAGTGCAAACTCGTTATTCTCTAATATAAATGATAATAAGTTTACATTAGCTAAAACATATGGTGGTTTATATAACGATGCAGGTGGTATAAATTCAGGTGAAGAAGGATTTGGAATTGGTATGGGACATGCCAAAAGACAATCACCATCTTTCTTAGATGAAATGTACAATAAGTTTAATTTAAGAGATGATGCATTTAATTTAGGAACTGCAGCATTTGCACATCCATTAATTCTTAGAGGTATTCAAAGAAAAGGTATAAGTAAAGGTGAACCACAACGTTGGGGATTCGGAATACCATTAGATGATGGGTTAATGAGAGGTGGTATTGTTACAGCAGTTGAACGTTCTCTTATAGATGGTATCAGATTAGGTAAGTGGATGATTTCAGTAAATGGGTTACTATGGGGAATCAAAAACTTAGGATTACAAGCATCTAACTCAAATGTAGAAACTGTAACTGGTAAACGATTAACTAAAGTATGGACACCCGTAAATACACTCGCATCGGCAGTTGGTGGATTCTTAGGATTACATCCACGTAGACATGGTATATTACCATTACCAGAAGCTGCTAATCCTGAAAAATATGAAACTGTACAAAAAGCTAAAAAAGTAGCACAAATTGATGATATATCATTAGGTGTTGTGGGTATGGGAAATAGATTAGTTGGATTATACAATGAATCATTCCTTACAATGGGTAGTATGAGTACATCTTCTACCTTTAAAGGTACACCATTCCTTAGATTACAAGCACCTGGCGGACCTAATTCTGTATATGGTTTAATTCCTGGTGGAAAAATACCAACGAGAGGTGAAGATACTAGATTTGATGTATTTGATGGATTCACAATTCAAAATCAATACAAACCAGTTGGTACAGACCCTTCAACCGGCCCATCGGCAGAGGCAAATTTTGGAATTCCATTTGATGAGAGTACAACACCATTAGCAAAGGAAATAAAAGATACAACTGATGAGTATAAACCAATATTTTCACCAGAAGGACCTAATAAAGGTAATGATGATACTACGGCAAATGGAAAAGCGGGTAGAATCTACAATGATGAAGAAACATATCCTACTTTAGAAACGGATAGAGAAGAAATTAGTGGTATTGGTTTAGATAAAGTTTACACATCAATAAAAGATGGTGGTGAGCTTGATGAAACGAATGAAGTACACAAAAAATACGATACCCCATTTGAAAAACTAAAAACTACAGATGGTGAATCTCATAACATAGAAAAATTAGAATCATCAGAACTAATTAAAGGATATGAAACGATTGCATATGGTAATATGCCTGAAAGAGTAGCTGGTGATACTGAAGTAAACGATTTTAGAAGTTTATTAACAGGTGATGAAAGCAAAAGAGCAAGTAAAGCTGGATATGCAGATAATTCAATACAATCTAAATTTGGATTTACCAATCCTGGTAAAGTTGGAGCAGATAGAACAGATTACACAACATCTCACGCAGCTGACCCTATCCAATCTGGAGCTATAGATGCAGCTGAACAAAATGATTTAGTTAAATTAATATTTGATAAACATGGTGGTGGTTCTAAACTACAATTCAGAGGTACAGTTACTGGTATCACAGAAACATTCTCACCATCTTGGGAAGGAATGCAATATAATGGTAGAGCTGATTCGGCATTTAAGTATTCATCATTTGAAAGAAGTATAACTTTTAATTTCAAAGTTTATCCAACATCCAAAGCTGAATTAAAACCATTATATTCAAAATTACAAAGATTATCTACAATGACAATGCCTACTTATGGTAATGGTACTAAAGGGTATGGTGGTATCCTTTTAGATTTTACTTTAGGTAATTTATGGGTTAAACATTTATCATTTATTGATTCGTTATCATACTCATTCTCAGATGATGTACCTTGGGATATTGATGAAGGAGCATCTATGGGTATTGATGTAGCAATAGGATTGAAATTACTAAGTAATGTAGTACCAGAATACAATTCAAAGGTTTACGATTTGGGTGGGATATAAGATATGAAAAATAGATACGAAAATATAGAATTACTAAGAACTGAATTAGGTAAAAGATTCAAAAAAACTATCAGATACCCAAAGATGTCAAAAGAATCACAAGATATGTACATCATATCAATACAAGGTGATAGATTAGATAATCTTGCATACAAATACTATGAAGATGCAAGACTGTGGTGGATATTAGCTAGAGCTAATAATTTAGGTAAAGGTGATATGGAAATTCCGATTGGTACACAATTAAGAATACCATATAACTATATAGCTATTTTAGATGAATACAACGAACTAAACAAATAAAAGGTAATAAGTTATGAAATTTGACCAAAATTTTCCCGGCCCGGTAGATGATGAGTTTAAAGCTAGAGAAAAAGCTATAGCCGGTAAAGCTATAAAATGGAACTATGATAAATATGCATATTGTACCATCCAATCTACGGGAGAAAGCTTAACAATTATCGCATCTGAACAGAAATTAATATTAGGTGATGGTGCCGCATATAATAGAAAACCACATATCAACTTATATACTACTGAAGGTGGTGTTCGTAAATTTAAACCTCAATTAAAATCCTGTAAAATCACAAATGAAGGTGGGCAGGATTATACTGATTCATACCTTTACAATGTAGAATTTTCATTTACAGTATTCACTCAAGCTGATTTGAATGCAGCAGAAGCTACGTTTATGAGAGTAGGTGGTGGAATTAGAGTAGATTTTGGTTGGAAAGGTCTTGAGGGTGTTAATAAAGGTTTTGTTGAAGCAAATATATTTAATTTTGATTTTAGTATGAACGATGATGGTTCATTTGATTGTAACATAAAAGCAATGTCTCCTGCAGGATTATGGAGTGGTGAGGATATGGCCTCTGTAGATAATGAAAAAGTTGATAACGATGAAGAACCAACAAACTTTCTTTCAAGTTTAGAAGCTAAATGTAGAGAAGCTTTCGGATTAGATTCAGATGATGGACCCGATTCGGTTAGTGATTTAGGTAATAATAAACTTAGAGTAGAAGCAAAAAAACTCGGTGGATTAGAATGTGTATTTGGGGCGGCAGAGTTGATTATAGAGCCAGGATTTTGGAACGATGATGAACAATATATATTCTATACAACTATAGGAACTCTTATAAGATACATAAATTCAAAAGGTGATACTGATAAGAATACATATAAGGTTCAGCAGGGTGGAAAAACAGCATCATTTCCTAAAATTGAATGTTTGGGTTCAGCAGACCCTAAAGATTTCTTTTTACCAGGATTTCAAGGAAGTTATGGAGACCCATCTGATGGTGGTAATGCAAAAAACTTTTCGAAATGGGGAGAAAACTTAGAAAATGGTGCAAGTTACGATACTAGTGATATTGAAAAGATAGCAGTATCATTTCCGTTTTTAACAAAAACATATCAAAGTATGGCAGATAAAACAAAGACTGTTGGTGGATTTAAACAATCAGTAAAAATCGCAGAGTTTTTAAAAACAATATTTGATAGATTAGAAAATGTAACAGGCGGATTGGTAACATTATCTGCAATTCCATTAAAGGGTGGGCAACCATTACAACCTGATAATCAAAAACCACCATTTGATATAACGATAATGAATAAAAAGATGATTGAGAACGCCACAGGCCCAAAAGCATTTACATTCAAAACTTTAGCTAAAGATAGTATAACTAAAGCAGTGTCGTTAAGTAGTGAATTTGATGCCGATTATATATTAATGGCAACTAAAGCTAATATTGAAAAAGGTACATCTAATGGACACTTTTTAACAAAACCAAAAAAAGGGCCTTATCCACAAAATGGAGCTTTAAAAGAGCCTCCAAAGGTTGAATCTTCAGATATATTAGATATGAGAAATGAGATGGGTGATAAAGGTGCATCGCCTGAACGAATAACTGCTTATGGAGATGCATGTAGAGCATATATTATACAAAACTCAAAAGCGGATAGTAATTTAGCAGAAGGTAGATATGGTGAAATACAATATACGTTGAATCTTAGTGTTACAATAGATGGTGTTTGGGGAATCCCATTTTTAGCACCAATCAAAATTGATAGAATGCCTTCAGTATTTAATACTAAAGGTGTATTATTTACTGTAATCGCAGTAAACCACGAATTTGATGGTAAAGGTGGTTGGGAAACTTCTTTAGAAACTGTAATGAGGATACCATAATGGCACGTAACGAATTTAAAAGAAATAGGGTTTATTATACTAAAGCTCAAATCACAGATGGATTAATTACTCAAGGTGATGAGTGGATGTTTATAGATGGTATGGAATATATTGGGCAATATCATTCATATACTACAGGTGAAGTATTTTCTGAAGCTAATTTTGTAGATGGTAAATCAAGAATGTTAATACCATATGTAGATGTAAAATCTGTTGGATTAAAAACATCAGAGGGTATG
>Ga0181389_1000254_pt1 | contig 22172 bp, 30 predicted proteins | sample 12SPOviralmetaG_FD_130121 | JGI IMG/M metagenome (GOLD analysis project Ga0181389, IMG submission 130121) | Marine viral communities from the oligotrophic San Pedro Time Series (SPOT) site, San Pedro Channel, CA, USA - 12 SPOT_SRF_2010-06-29 | ecosystem: Environmental > Aquatic > Marine > Strait...
TGAAATGGCAGTTGCTGGGTTTGATAAGAAAGAGGTTTCTATCTCTAAAGAGAAAGAGAAACTAATTATCGAGGGAGAACAGGATACTGAATCAAAAGAGTATGTCCACCAAGGACTTGCTTCTCGTTCATTTAAAAGGTCATTCACACTTGCAGACGATATAATCGTTAAGGGTGCAGATATGAAGAATGGTATTTTGGTTGTTAGTTTAGAGAGAATTGTGCCTGAGGAAGACAAACCTCAAGAAATCAAAATTTCTTAAAAACCCCCTTACAGATACACCCGTTATGTTGTATAATGGGTGTATCTTTTTATATATTATGGAGAAAAATATGTTAAACGTAGGAGATAAGATTCCACAAGTTATTCTACCAGTTAGAGTAGGAGACACTTTTGAACACTTAGATACATGGGAACAATTTGAAGGTAAGAGGGTAATTATATTTGCACTGCCTGGTGCATTTACACCAACTTGCTCAACATATCAGTTGCCTGGCTTTGACGAGAAGTTTGAAACATTCCATGACGAAAAAGGAATAGATTCAATTTACTGTTTATCAGTGAATGATTCCTTTGTTATGAATGCATGGTTTGAGTCACAAGGAATTGTTGACGTATTCCCACTTCCCGATGGAAACGGAGAGTTTACAGAAGGTATGGGTGCAAGTGTGCAGAAAGCAAATCTAGGATTTGGTATTAGGTCTTGGAGATATGCAATCGTTGTAAATGACAATGTCATTGAACACGTTTTTGCAGAAGAAGGATTCGGTGACAATATCGATTCAGACCCTTACGAAATATCTACACCCGAGAATGTGCTAAATAATTTGTAATGGATTTATATCAAGTCTTAAAAGATAATGCAGATGAGAGAAGACTACCAATTATAGATGGTAGTCTTTTTGATTCACTAACTGAAGAACACGGAAGAGATAAGTTCCGAGAAGTTCTTGCAGAGTATATCGAAAAAGAAAGACCCGATTTCCCACTCAAAAATATTTCTCATGAAGATATGAGAAATACCTTTATCAAACTTTTAAACTATGACGTATGGAAGTTTGTATACCCACACGAAAATTTAGAAGAAGACGTTGTAGAAAAATACGACAACTACAAATACCCATATTCAGAATGGGGACACGGAATGGTCAATGCACCTTCCACATTCAATGACGCAAGTGATTACTTCATGCAACATTTAAGACTTGCATGTGATTCATATGGTCACGTTGCACCTATCAATGCATTCAGAGATTCGAATGCAAAACAACTTAAGTCTGCTCTCGGTGCAATATGGAGAGGAGTAAACGATATCAAAAAAGAGATATCAACAGACGTAGACGGAAATGAAACAATCAAATTAGTTGGAGGAAAACTCCACGAAGAAACTTACAGAATGGCATTCAGACTTGGTGCTTATATTGCAACACAATTCAAACCAGTTGTTGCAAAATGTTTTTATGAAATGACTGAGGCAAAAACAGTTTTAGATACCAGTTGTGGTTGGGGAGATAGACTATGTGGATTCTTTGCAAGTCAAGGAACAGAACTCTACATTGGTTGTGACCCTAATCCAAACACATTCGAAGTGTATAAACAACAATGTGTAGAATATGAAAAGATTCTTACAGGTCATGCACCAAAGATTACAGAATCAGAAGATAAGTTTACTTCAGTTGGTTCTAAGAGAGTTGTAATCTATAGAAGTGGTGCAGAGGATATTCCTTATGAAGAGTTTCCACCAATAGATTGTGCATTCACTTCACCACCTTATTTCTCTACAGAAACATATAACAAAGGTGGAGAACACGAAGAAGACCAATCATGGAGTAAGTTCTCAGAATATGAATCATGGAGAGACGATTTCTTCATTCCAGTTTCTAGAAAATCATTCGAAGTGTTATCAGAGAATGGACACTTACTAATCAATATAATGAATCCAAAGATTAAGGGAAAAATGTTTCCTTCATGTGATGAAGTTGTAGACGATTTAAGACCACACTTCAAAGGTCAGATAGGAATGAGAATCATGCAAAGACCTCAGTCTTCTGCAACCTTCTTAGAGAAGTGGTCAGACGTAAAAGGTGATAGTGACGACAATCAAGTATCAGATAAAGAAGGAATTGATAGAACTGCAATGCAAGACTTTATGAAAAAGTTATACATGGAAAATGTATGGTGGTTCTCAAAAGAAGAAAAGGATTTATTCTTACCTAATAGAAGACAATCACTGGAGAGTTTCTTTGGATAATACACCACTATTTGACGAAGGTGTTTATTGTGTAGTAGACAATAACAAACTTAACATGTCAGGCATTCAAATTACTAAAGGAGAATGGGAAGGTGTTATCTATGTTTATGGTAAAGTAGAATTTGTAGAAGGTAAAAAACATTTAAACTTCCAAAGAGATATAGTCAAAGTTCCCGAAAATCATGACCTCGAAGAACTCCTAAATAATAACGAACTAAATAATCTCATGGGTGACATATTGGTTGAACTCATAGAAGAACAAGCGAGGAAAGAGAATGAACAAAGAGATATTGAAGGAACAGATTAAGAGACACGAAGGTGAAGTCTTAGAAATATATGAAGACTCACTAGGATATTTAACTTTTGGTGTGGGACACTTAGTTAAAGAAAACGACCCCGAATATGGTCAACCAGTAGGTACACCAGTCTCACAAGAAAGAGTAGACGAAGTTTACGAACACGATTTTGAAAAACACGTAGAAGAAACAATTCATGTGTTTGAGTCAAAAGGTGGAGAAGACTTCTATGCACTTCCCGAAGATATACAACATGTTCTCGTAAACATGACTTTCAATCTAGGAGGAACTAGATTTGGTAAGTTTAATAATATGTGGAAAGGTGTTGTTTCATGTGACTGGGAAAAGGTTGCAGTCGAAATGGAAGACTCACGTTGGTTCAAACAAGTAGGAAGACGTTCAATCGAATTACAGGAGATAGTCAGAAGTGTCTAACGTTAAATGTATCAGACTTGACACTGGAGAAGTGTTAATTGGTTTTGTGGAAACTTCACTATGGACTGGAGATTATACGATAACCGATGCACAAATTTGTTTAACAAATACCGAAGACGGAAAGTACGAGGTTAACCTTGCACCATGGATTCCGTTTGCAAAAGAATATACATTCACAATAAATAAAGATTTAGTTCAAACAGTATTTGAACCAAGACCACAACTAGAAACTAATTTCAAAGTTGCAACAGGTAATAACAAAAGACAAAGAGGTCAGTAATGGGAAGAGAAACATTATTAAAAGCATTATTAAGTCAGTATCAAGGTGAAATGGACGTTGCATACGCAAACATTTCAGTTTACAAAAACAATCCTGCTGGTATTGGTGAACACCCCGACATTGCACAAGCACTAGATACTCAAATTGAGAAATTTGCAAATGCAAAAGAAAAATATGATGTAACTTACGACCTTTTACACGGAAATAAATCACCAACCACCTTGACAGAATAGTATACCTTGTAGTATAATAACTACATGGATTTCTATACTAACGTTTGCAGAACACGTGACAAAATACTTGTCAAAGGCTACAAGAACGGGAAACAACAAAAACTAACAGTTTCCTACAGACCCAATCATTATATCCCTTCAAAGAAAGGGGACACACCATTCAAATCATTAGACGGAAGGTCACTGGAAGCAGTGAACCTAAACTCTATGGGTGGTGCAAGAAAGTTCAGAGAACAATACAATGGTGTAGACGGATTCGAAATCCATGGATACGACAGATACATTTACACTTACATTGCAGATAAGTTTCAAGGTGATATAGAGTTTGACTTGAAACACATAAAGATTGCAACACTTGATATTGAGTGTGAGTGTGAAGACGGATTCCCCGAACCAACTCTTGCAAGTGAAAAGGTCAATGCAATATCATTGAAACCACTTGGTAAAGATACACATGTCTTTGGTATCGGCCCTTGGGAACACAACAGAACAGACGTAGTTTATTACAACTGCATGAATGAATCAGAACTTCTTATGAAGTTTATCAAATACTGGAGACAGGAATCTTTTGATATCATTACAGGTTGGAATGTAAACTCATTCGATATTACATATCTTTGTAATCGTATCGACAGAATACTTGGTGAAGGAGAACATAAGAAACTTTCACCATGGAATCAATGTGACGTGAGAGAGTTCATGTCTAACTATGGTCAGAAACAAATGATATTCAATCTATATGGTATCAATGTTCTTGACTATCTTGAACTGTATCGTAAACATACATTCGTAAATAGAGAATCCTACAAACTAGAAAACATTGCACAAGTAGAACTTGGAACTGGTAAGATAGATTACTCTGAGTATGGAAATCTTCATACACTTTACAAACAGGACTATGCAAAGTTCTTAGAATATAATGTCAAAGACGTTGTCCTTGTTGAAGAACTAGAAGAGAAACTCGGATTGATTGAATTGACTTGTGCAATGTCATACAATGCAAAGTGTAATTACAATGACACTTTCGGAATGGTGAAGTATTGGGAAACCATAATCTATAATCACCTCAAAGAACAAAACATTCAGACACCACCACAAAGACTGAAGACTGGTAATGATAAGACACACCAAATCGTTGGTGCATATGTCAAAGACCCAATAGTCGGTGGACATGATTGGGTAGTGTCATTCGACTTGAACTCACTGTATCCACATATCATTATGCAATACAATATCTCACCCGAGAAAATGATAAAGGGAAACAGACAGGACTTAACCATTGACAGAATGTTGAACAAAGAAGCAGACTTATCTTATGTTCACCAACAAGGTCATTCCGTATGTCCAAATGGTGTAATGTATTCTAAAAACAAACAAGGATTTCTTCCCGAACTTATGGAACGACTCTATGACGAAAGAAAAGAGTGGAAGAAGAAAATGATTGGTTATCAGAAAGAACGAGAAGTCTGTAAAGAAACTAAACGTAAGAAAGAACTTGATACACTTATCAAACGTGCATACAACAATCAACAGGTTCGTAAGATTGCATTGAACTCTGCGTATGGTGCTCTTGCAAACCAATACTTTGCATTCTTTAGTGTTGACCTTGCAGAGTCAATCACTACCAGTGGTCAGTTAATTATCAAGTGGGCAGAGAAAACCATTAACGAATTCCTAAACAAAACACTTAATACAGAAGGTGCAGACTATGTGATTGCAATGGATACTGATTCAGTTTATATCACAATGGACAAACTGGTTAAACAAGTGCTACCCGAAGAAACAGACAAGACCAAGATTGTGGATTTCCTAAACAAATCCGAAGGAATGATTGAACAAGTTCTTGCACGTGGTTTTGACGACCTTGCAGATTACACTAATGCATTCCAACAGAAAATGCAAATGGGACGTGAGGTAATTGCAGACAGAGGTATTTGGACTGCAAAGAAAAGATACATTCTTAATGTTCATGATAACGAAGGTGTAAGACTTGCAGAACCCAAACTAAAAATGATGGGTATTGAAACTGCAAAATCTTCTACACCACAATGGGTCAGAACTAAACTAACAGATGCACTTGGTGTTGTCATGAACGGAACTGAACAAGACCTATGGGAGTTCGTAGAGACTGCACGTAAAGAATTTAGAAACCTTCCACCCGAGGAAGTTGCATTTCCAAGAGGTGTTAAAAACCTTATAAACTATTCAGACACAACTAATATCTATGGGAAGGGTACACCAATTCATGTTCGAGGTTCACTTCTACACAATCATTTACTGAAATCCAAGAACCTCAACATGAGATATGAAATGATTAAGAACTCAGATAAGATTCGTTTCTCATATCTCACAACACCAAACCCTATCAATGAGAATGTAATTGCATTTACAAGTTCTCTACCTAGGGAGTTGGACTTACATAGATTCATTGATTATGATATGCAGTTTGAGAAAGCATTCAATGAACCACTAAAGAATATTGTTAATCTCATTAACTGGAATGTAGAACCAGTTGCAAGTTTAGATTCCTTTTTTGGATAAATAAGAGTAGTATGGCATATAGTAAACAAGTGATTGAGAGGTTTGAAGGTGTTTTAAATTCACCCGAACAATTCTCAGTCGGAAGATTCGACCCTAACGACCCGAATGTTGCAACAGGAATGACGGGTGCTCCCGCATGTGGTGATGTTATGAAACTTCAATTGAAACTAAATCCCGACACTAATGTTATAGAAGACGTAAAGTTTAAAACATATGGTTGTGGAAGTGCAATTGCAAGTTCAACTATGTTCGTTGAAATGTTAAAGGGGTTAACTGTAGAAGAAGCCAAGGAAATTAAAGATAAGGATATTGCAGAAGCATTAGAACTTCCACCTATAAAATTACACTGTTCAGTGTTAGCAGAAGATTCAATCAAACGTGCAATCCAAAACTGGGAAGACAAATAATGTACGAATATAAAGTAACAGTAGTCAAAGTCGTAGATGGAGACACTATTGATGTGGATATCGATTTAGGTTTCGGTATGGTTTACAAAAAACAAAGAGTTAGAATGATGGGTATCGACACGCCAGAATCTAGAACTAGAGATAAAGTCGAAAAATTATTTGGTAAAGCAAGTAAGAAACACCTTAAGAAATTATTAGAAGAGTGTGAAAGTATATCACTTGTATCACACGACAAAGGTAAGTTTGGTAGAATCCTTGGAGACATATTTACACACCACGTAGAAGGTCACCCAGTATTCGGTCATAAAGTTAATATCAACAAACAAATGATATTAGATTCACATGCAGTTCCTTACACTGGAGACAGTAAAGACTTAGTTGAGGAACAACACTTGGATAACAGACAAAGAGTTATGCACCAAGGTTATGTATCACAAGAGGATATAGATAAAGTATCATGATTATTACTTTAATGGACTGTTTCTATATTCTAATGATTGCAGTAATCTTTGGATTCATTATACACTTAGAGTCTAAAGTCAATCAACTTGTTTCTATGATGGAAGAACACATTAAAGTTGACGAAAGACTTTGTGAGATTTCACAAAAATTAGATAAAGAATAAAAACCCCCTTTACAATTTTACCTTTCTTCTGTATAATAGATTTATACATTATGGAGAAGTGTTATGTCATTTATTAAAGATTTAGTCAAATCAACTGGAAACGAATATGCAAATATAGTTTCAGATGGTGTGGCTGCTGGAGACGTAGATACATTCGTAGATACGGGTAGTTATGTCTTCAATTCACTTTTGAGTGGTTCACTATATGGTGGACTTCCCTCAAACAAAATCACTGCAATCGCAGGTGAATCTGCAACAGGAAAAACTTACTTTGCCTTGGGTATGGTAAAACAATTCCTTGAAGACCACCCCGATTCTGCAGTTATCTATTTCGAATCTGAATCTGCAATCAGTAAAACAATGATTGAAGATAGAGGAATCGATTCAAAAAGAATGGTTATCGTGCCTGTGGTCACTGTTCAAGAATTCAGAAAACAGGCAATATCCATACTTGATAAGTATCTTGAAACACCCAAGGATAAGAGACCACCTATGATGATGTGTCTTGACTCACTTGGTATGTTATCAACTACTAAAGAAATCGAGGACACTGCCGAGGGTAAAGAAACCCGAGACATGACTCGTGCTCAAGTTGTTAAAGGTGCATTCAGAGTTCTAACACTTAAGTTAGGACGTGCTGGTGTTCCAATGATTGTGACTAATCACACCTATGATGTGATTGGTTCTATGTTCCCTCAAAAAGAAATGGGTGGTGGAAGTGGTCTCAAATATGCAGCCTCTTCAATCATTTATCTTTCTAAGAAGAAAGAGAAAGAAGGAACTGAAGTCATTGGTAATATCATTCACTGTAAGAATGCAAAATCTAGATTGACTGTAGAAAATAGAATAGTTGACGTAAGACTATCTTATGACAGTGGACTAGATAGATACTATGGTCTTTTAGACCTTGCACTTGCAAGTGGAATCTTTGAGAAGAGTTCCACACGTATCAAACTACCAAATGGTAAAACAGAATTTGGTAAAACAATTAACAACAATCCCGAGAAATACTTTACACCCGATGTAATGGAAAGACTCGAAACAGTAGTAGAAGGATACTTTAAATATGGAAACACGCATAGAACAGACGATACTGAAGAATCTGATACAGAGTGAAGAGTTTGCACGAAAGTGCGTCCCATTCATTAAGTCAGAGTATTTTGCCGATACTGATGAAAGAACTGTATTCAATGAAATACACGAATACTTTCAGAAGTATACTAAACCACCAACTGTAGAAGCACTTCTCATAAACCTTGATAACAATAATTCTCTTAACGAGAGTGTTGCAAAAGGTTCAAAATCTATAGTAGATAGGGTAGGTAAAGATAAGGAGACCACACCAAGTGAGTGGTTAGTGGAAGAAACGGAGAAATGGTGTAAGGATAGAGCAATCTATATTGCAGTCATGGATTCGATTGAAGTCATTGACAAGAAATCACAGAGGTCTACTGGTGAAATACCCGAGTTATTGAAAGACGCACTTTCCGTGTCCTTTGACACAAACATTGGACATGACGTATTGGAAGATTCAGATGCAAGATTTGAATTCTATCATACGGAAGAAGAGAAGATTCCGTTTGACTTAGAATACTTCAACAAGATTACCAAAGGTGGATTACCTAATAAAACACTTAACATTGTTCTTGCTGGAACTGGTGTTGGTAAATCATTGTTTATGTGTCACCAAGCAGCTTCATGTCTTATGATGAACAAGAATGTTTTATACATTACTATGGAAATGTCAGAAGAAAGGATTGCAGAGAGAATCGATGCAAACACTATGAATGTTCCTATGAAAGAACTACCCGATTTGTCTAAGAAAATGTTTGACAAGAAAGTCGACAAACTAAAAAACAAAACTAAAGGTAAACTCATAGTAAAAGAATATCCAACTGCTTCTGCACACGTAGGACACTTCAGACACCTACTACAAGAACTGGATATCAAGAAAGACTTTCAACCCGATATCATATTCATTGACTATCTGAACATATGTGCAAGTCATAGAATCAGGCCAGGAAGTGGTGCAAATTCATACACATTGGTGAAGAGTATTGCAGAAGAGTTACGTGGACTTGCAGTAGAGTTTGACGTTCCATTGGTAAGTGCAACACAAACCACAAGAAGTGGATATGGTTCAACAGACATTGGACTCGAAGACACTTCAGAAAGTTTTGGTTTGCCTGCAACTGCAGACTTAATGTTTGCATTGATTACCAGTGATGAACTAGAAGAACTAGACCAACTCGTAGTGAAACAGTTGAAGAACAGATATAATGACCCTACAATATTCAAAAGATTTGTAATCGGTATTGATAGAAGTCGTATGAAACTCTATGATTGTGAACAAGAAGCACAAGAAGAGTTATTTGAGAATGCAGAGAGTGTTAATGACGATATTCCAGTGTTCGATAGAGGAAGGAATGATGGACAGAAGAGAGACTTCAACGACTTCACATAAAAACCCCCTTTACAGACCACCTAAATAATGTTATACTAGATGGTTCTATGAATAAAGCGATAAAAAGTTCTGAGGTTATTTTAAAGATAACGGAGAAAATTGAACTCAAGAAACAATTGAGAGATGCACGTGCATCTAAAGACACTAAAGAAATAGAAAAAATATCTAAAAAAATTGCAAAAATAGAGTCTAAACTGTCTTCCTCACCCCTTGCAAAATCCTAAATAATAACATAGATTACATACACTATAGTTAATCACGGAGAATTTATGTCTAGAGCAGAAGGTAAAACTAAAATACAAGCAGAAATGGATAAACTCAATAAGAGGAAAGACTATCTTATGGGTGTTAACGGAACATATTCATTAAACTCACAACCCGATTCAAGTGATTTTGCTGCTGATTACGCTGCACAATCAAAGTCTGATTGGACTGGAAACGGAAGAAGTGGTTGGTTATCTGCATGGAAAACTGCAAACTCTTCACTAACTAAAGACGAATCATGGAATATGCCTGCAGACACAAGCACCGCAACTCATGCTGACCATTTACAACATTTATTCAGAAAACACGAAGAGACTTCTTCTAACTTTACTACAAGTGATAAACCAGTATCAGACATAGTAGCTGAACTTGCAACACTTCAGACAGACATGGACGATATACTTGCTGGTGAAGCAGCTGGTGACGTTGACCAAGTCGACCCAAGTTAATAAACAAAAAAATACCATAAATAGTAGTAATACCACCAAGAATGTGGTATAATTACTATTATGGGTGCAAAAAATCTACATTTAGAACACTTAGAAGACGAGATTATCAATCAAGGGATTGATGGTGGACGTGGTGCTATAAACTTTTTACAGGGTCTTAGAGACATGTTGAAAGGAAACTCTAATTCAAGTGTCAATATGACTGTTAAGTGGGACGGAGCTCCTGCTATCTTTTGTGGTTTACACCCCGAAACTAATCAATTCTTTGTTGCAAAGAAATCACTCTTTAACAAAGAACCCAAATTTTATACTTCAGAATCAGAAATTAAAAAAGCAGACGAATTAAGTGGTGCATTGAAAGAAAAATTCTTGACTTCATTTCAGTGTTTATCTAAACTATCTTGGAATACAATCATGCAAGGTGATTTAATGTATACCAACGATAAGAAAATGCAGAAGATTGACGGACAGTCTTTTGTCACATTCCAACCCAATACAATCATGTATGCAGTCAATATAGAATCAGACTTAGGTAAAAAGATTGCAAACTCTAAAATGGGAATCGTATTTCACACTACCTATAGTGGTGGAACTATAGAAGACCTATCTGCAAGTTTTGGTGCAAACATATCCAAACTAGGAAACAATTCAGACGTATGGATTGACGACGCAAGTTATAAAGATGTCAGTGGTCAAGGTTCAATGACTGCAAAAGAAACACTTGCACTTACACAAGAGTTATCTAAAACAGGTAAAGCATTCCACGGAATCAAAAAGAATGACCTACAAAAGTTCATGAAGATACAGGAAGAGATAGGTAGAAAAGGTGCTGGTGCATCATACAAAACATATTGTAATACACTTATTAGAGGTGGTTCATACAAACCAACTTATGACGGATACATGAAACACTTTGAGAACTATTGGAGAGACAAAGTAGTTGGTAAAGTCAAAACAGAAAAGACAAAAGAAATCAAAAGAGAAATCGGTGAACAACTCTATAACGAACTTAGAAGTTTAAAGAAAATGATAACCAATCTTACTTCATTTATGGGACACTTGGTTGTTGCAAAACAAATGATTATAGAATCCCTAAATAGAGTAAAGAGTATCGGAACTTTTAAAAAGACTGCAAATGGTTTCGAGGTAGTTAACCCCGAAGGATACGTTGCAATAGATAAAACAGGAAGTGCAGTTAAACTCGTAGACAGAATGGAGTTTGCATTTAATAACTTTACTGCACAAAAAGCATGGGACAAGTAATGAAATCATTTAATTCATTCCTAACAGAGGCAAAAGACAAGGGTGCAGTGTTTACCTTTGGTAGATTCAATCCACCTACAACAGGTCATGGGAAGTTAGTTGCAAAACTTAAGAAAGAATCAAAAGGTGATGACGTTCTGTTATTTACCTCACACTCAAATGACAAGGTAAAAAATCCACTATCACATAAAGATAAAATCAAATACCTCAGAAATTTCTTTGGAAAAATTGTTGCAGACGTAAATGCAAGAACAGTATTTGAGATTGCAACAGAATTACACAAGAAAAAATACAAAAGAATCTCTATGGTTGTTGGGTCAGATAGAATTAGAGAATTTGAAACACTACTAAACAAATACAATGGTGTAAAAGCAAGACACGGATTCTATAAATTTGACGAAATCAATGTCATATCTGCTGGTGAGAGAGACCCCGATGCAGATGATGTCAGTGGAATGTCTGCAAGTAAACTCAGAGGATATGCAGAGAAGGGTGACTTTGACAATTTCAAATTAGGTGTTCCAACAAAGAATAAAGGGTTGATTCAGAAACTATACAACGACATTCGTAAAGGAATGGGTATTGCAGAAGGAACACTACCACACTACATGGTAGAAGATTTGATACAAGAAGGAGTCTATGACCCAGGCACTTTCAAAGCAGTTTTCTTAAGTGGTGGGCCAGGCAGTGGTAAATCTGCAGTTGTAAAGAAATTAGCTTTGACTGCACTTGGTTTAAAAATGGTCAACACTGATAAAGCATTTGAGAACGGACTAAAGAAAGCAGGAATGTCACTTGACCTTAGAAGTGCAGACTTTGATAAAGTAGACCCTATCCGTGCAAAAGCAAAAAAGATTACAGGTAAAAACTTAGATGCATATATCGAAGGAAGACTAGGTCTTATCTTTGACACTACAAGTGCAAAGTCAACTAAGATTAAGAACTATAAAAAAATGTTAGACACATTAGGATACGAATACAAAATGGTATTTGTTAATGCAAGTCTAGACAATGCACAAAAAAGAAATGACTTAAGGTCTAGAAAACTACCACCCGAAATTGTAAAAGGTGATTGGGACGCTGCACAAAAGAATGCAAAGGAATATAAATCAATTTTTGGTAGAGACTTTGTAGAGATTAAGAATGATGATGACCTTGCAACACTTGACAAAAAAGCAAATTCATTATACAGTAAACTACTAGGTTGGTCTACTTCATTCCCTAAAAACAAACTTGCACTCAACTGGAAACAGAGAGAGTTAGACGCAAAACGGACTAAATAGTAGTATGTTATTAGAAGAAATAATAAGAGAGAAGTTACGTAAGACACAACAAGATAAAGAAGTTGAGGGTAAGAAAGGCTCTCAACCTAAGAAGTATTATGCAAAAGACGCAGACGGAGACGAAATGTCTCAGTCTACAAAAGATAAACGTGCCTCACACTTCAATAAGAACAAAGATAAAGAAGGTGAAGACGCATTTAAACCAGCACCAGGCGATAAAGAAGCAGAAACAAAACCTTCACAACACACTAAGAAGTATAAGAAGATGTTTGGAGAAGGTGCAGCCGATAAATCTCTACAAAAGAAAGCAGACAAGAGTGGAATGCCAGTTGGTATTCTAAAACAAGTATACAAACGTGGAGTTGCAGCTTGGAAAGGTGGACATAGACCAGGCACTACACCCGAACAATGGGGACATGCACGCGTTAATTCCTTTGTAACAAAATCAAAAGGAACATGGGGTGGTGCAGACCAAGACCTTGCAAAGAAAGTACAAGGTAAATCAGAGTCAATCGAAGAAGCAGTTGATATCAAAAAACAACTCAAGAAAATTAAAGGTTTAACTAAAGACCAAATCAGAGTTCTATCTACAATTCCTACACCTATGTTAACGACAGTGGTCAATCAATTATCTACACTTATGATGAGTGAAGTAAAAGAAGGTAAACTTGTCACTGATTGGAGAAGTATCTTAGAATACATTTTCAAAAACATAATGAAAATGGTTGAAAAGGAATATGAAAAGAATCCCGAAAAAGGAATCGGAATGATTAACCAGTTGGGTTCATATGTTAGAATGAAAGTCACCGATAAGAAACAGGAGAAGGGAAAACTATTCCTTAAGTTTGGTGAAGAAGTTGAATTAGAAGAAAGTGCTGCCGAAGACGCTGCAATTCTAAAAGCAAAACAAGTCGAAGAAATGGAAAGAATGAAACAAAGACATGTTGAAGAGTTAGAGGCACTTACTGATAGACACGAAAGAGAAACAGAGAAGGTCAACAAACAAAAAGAAAAAGAAGTAATCAACAAACAGATTCAGGCAAAACGTGACGCTGCTAGAAAGGCTGCTGAGAAACAAAATGAATCAGTTGACGAACAAGGACTTTGGGATAACATTCGTGCAAAGAAAGCTCGTGGTGATAAAATGAGAAAGAAAGGAGAGAAAGGTGCTCCAACAGATGACCAAGTAAAAAGAGCTCAAGAAGATAGAGATTACAAAAAAGAATACGAAAGTTATCATTCTAAACCCGAACAAATTAAAAGACGTGCAAAGAGAAATGAAGCACGTAGAAGTCTGAAAGATAGAAAAGACATAAAAGGAAAGGACGTACACCATAAAGATAACAATCCTATGAATAATGATAAGTCTAACCTATCAATTGTATCACAAAAATACAACAGGTCAGAACCAAGAATGAGAAAATTGAAAGAAAAGGGGTGTTTACCAAATGGCAAAAAACGGAAATAAACACGACAACGGAGTACACGAACAGGGTACAGACGAAACAGTAAAAGCATATCAAGAAGATACGCCTGGTCAAGCAGTAGAAAAATACGTAAAAGAAAACCAAAAAGCATATCACGATTCAAAGAAAACCTTTTCTCAAATTGCAATCAATGAAACACTTGATACACTCCAACAAGAAAAAACCAATCTACTAGACAATCCATTTCGTTTAGGTTCTATGATGTATTTTGAAACAATCAATGAAGCACGTAAATTAGTCGGGGAAGATAGATATAAACTTACAGAAGTAGATAAGAACATTTTAGATACAGATATCGGACAGTTTGAAGTATATGAAGGGGAGTTAGTACCATTAGATTGTCCTCAGTGGGAATCTATAGACGAAGACAAAGAACCCGAACTTAACAAACCAAAAGTCGGAGGGCCGAAGAAATACTATGTGTATGTTAAAGACCCACAAACCGATAAAGTTAAAAAGATTACATGGGGAGACACTACAGGTCTCAAAGTAAAACTCGGAAACGAGAAAGCAAGGAAATCATTCGCTGCAAGACATAAATGTTCACAACAGAAAGATAAAACTACTGCATCATATTGGGCATGTAGATTACCTTACTATGCAAAACAGTTAGGTCTTAGTGACGGAGGTAATTTTTACTGGTAGGAGTATATAATGATAATAAGTGAATATTGGAATGAAGGTAGAAAAGCAATCATTCGAAGAGAAAAAGAAGGTTATGAAGTTGACCTATACAAAGAAAACTTTAAAGAAACAAGACAAGTCCATGACCATTCAGAGACTTATGCAGAGAATGTTGCAGAGAACTTTGTGCATGGTTTATTTGATATAGAAAAGGAAGGAAGTTTCTATGGGTATAAAGAAAAAACAGATAACTTTGACCCCGAAGTCGATGACTAGACCCTATACAGAAACAGAACACACCCAACACGGGACTGAAAGAAAATACCTTATTCGAACATTCAGTGAAGAAGTAGAAGGTAGAGAGTTAGTTTGGCATAGAGATAAGACCACACGACAGGTTCATGTGTTATTGGGGACGGATTGGGAGTTACAGAAAGATGACGAACTTCCAGTTAAATTGGAGATTGGAAAGGATTACTTTATATTAAAGAACCAATATCATAGGTTGTTGAAAGGTAAAGGAGACTTAGTGATTAGAATAGATAATGTATATACACCTACAAAAGAAAAAACAGCCTGAGAAACATTTATGTCTTGAGTGTGGATTATGTTGTAGTGGGAAGTTATTTGATACACTAGAATATGGTAATGACGAAAGACAGGTATTTCAAGACAACAATAGAATCTTTGAAAGATATGAGATAATTGCTACCGATATGGGTAGACACACGAGACACTTCAAAACCTATAGTCTTGTAGGAAATTGTGAGAATTTACAGGAAGATAACAAGTGTTCAGTCTATGAAAATAGACCAAAAATCTGTAAAGACTTCGAATGTGGGGTATTAAAGTCCTATAACAGTGGGAATATGACTTGGACAACTGCACTAAATATAATTAACGAGGTTAAAGAGTTGTCTTTGACTAATATAAGTAGGAAGAATCTGAGGAAGATTATCAACCTAAAGAACCAAAAATTATAAATAATACTGTTATGAGTTATAAATCAGAAAACTGGAAAGAGAAACTTGAAGAAGTCCGTAACCACATTGCTCTAAAAGAAGGTAGTGTAGAAAAGACTGCGGACGAGATTCTTTCCGACCAAATTGACGAAGAATTATCCACATTCTTTAAAGAAGACGATAATCTACCCGACATAGAAGACTCTAAGTATCTTAAAGATACTATAGAAGAAGAATTAGTTCTTGAGGCTTCAATGGGTGACATGATTAAGAAAGTATTCAATACAGATAGTGAAACAGAAGCTATGGGTATTGCAAAACTTCTTAATATGACAGACGTTAAAGTTGCACTTGCAATGCAGAAACAAAACCCTGCTGGATTCAAGAAAACAACATTCGGTATGGGTGCAGACAATAAACAAAGAGACATGATTAAGGATAAAGACCTTATAAAAATGTTCAAGAAAGCAGGTGTCAAACCTTTAGACGATGAAGTTGAAATTCAATCAGAAGAAACAGTTGAAAAATCTGCAGAGAAACTCGTAGAAAGAAATATGTTAGGTAGACTTGCAAAACAGTTAAGACTTAACGAAGAAGGTAAACAGAAAATGTTTAACTATTTTGAAAAAGGGGAATTAGACCAATGATACACGACCTACCTAAATCACTTATAGAAGATTCAAAGAAAATCTTAAAGAACTCGAAAGAATACGAAGACTTCTTTCAGGCAACACTTAAAAAGTTTGGTGTAACTTCACCCGCTGAATTAGACGGAGAAAAGAAAAAAGAATTCTTCGACTATATCGATAAAAACTGGAAAGGTGATTCTGAGAAGAAAGAAGAAGTAAAAGAAGGTGAGTTACCACCTGCTTTGAAGAAAGCAATCGATAAGAAAAAAGAGGACGAGGACGATTCAGACGAAGACGAGTCAGACGATGATGATGACGAGGACGAAGATGATGAGGACGAAGACGAAGATAAAGACGAGGACTAATCATGAACCTCTTTGCAGAAGCTAAAAAAGTATTAGATAAGGACGGGAAAGTCAATGCACTCGGCCCTTACGGAAAACAAAAACTTACAGGACGTGAGATTCAAACCTATTTCCGTAGAAACAAAGTCAAAGATAAAGTAGTCAGAAAGGCAGTCGAGGTTGCATTAGACCTTGGTGGTGCAATGGATATTGCAATCAAAGCTATTAAAGACTTTTATGGAAACAAAATCCTAAAAGCAAAAGAAGTTCAAACTGCACTTCAGTTTGCAAACGAAGAATCATTCAAAGATTCATTCAATATGTTAGACGAAGATTACAGGAAAGTAATCAAAATGTATCCAAGAGACAGAGATTGGAAAAAACTTATAACAAAACATAAGAGACATATTGACGCATTCAGAGATGAAAAGAAACAAAAAGATTTACCTAAAAAAGTAGAAGATGATTTACTAACATGGGCTTCACAAAATGGTGAAGTTGCTACTAAAGACGATGTAGAAGACTTCATAATGTCAATCCTTGACGAGAAATACAAACCTTATTCAGATTCAACTTATCCTAGATGTGTAGACTTCTACATTCAATTTAGAGGTGGTAGAGGAGATAGAATCACTTCACCTGAGAATAAAAAAGACTTTGAAAAAGCAAAGAAAATGATTGATGATTATTGTAAGAAAAACAAAATCAAACAAAAACCAGTTTACTCAACACCCGAAGAAGGTTCAAGTGCATACAAAGTCGGTCTTATGATTGACAAAACTTATAGTAAAACAGATGACTATGACAGAGGTGTAGACTTACAACCTTTATATGTTGCATTAGGTAAATTAAAAACTGCAGAAGACCATGGTGGTGGTTGGTCAAAACCCCACGGACAAGACGAAGACGTTTCAGAGAAAAAAGATAAAATCAAATATCGTGGTAATCTAAGAGGTTTAATGGAAAATCTTACAGAAGGTAAGAACCTTATGCCTGATTTACAACAGATTGTAGACAAAAAGAGTGCAAAGAAAGTTGGTGGTATAATGGTTGATATGTTTACTGCTTCAATGATTACACAAATCTATGGTAAAGTAAACGACAAAAACAAAGAGAGAATGGAGAAGTCCAATATCTCTACACTTGTTGACCTTGCACAAAGAATGATGCAGAAAATGGGTGACAACATTACAGAAAAGGTAGAATACGTAGAGTATATGTTTAAAAATAAAAGAGTTGCTCAAAAGGCACTAGATTATTTTAAAAAACAACAGTTAATCAAACTAGACATTAACGATGATGGATTGAGTCAAGGTGAACTTGCAATCGATGCTGGTAAAAAAGACATGACTAAACAACACAAAGAAGTCATGAGAAAGTTCAAACCAACAGTTCAAGTTCAAGAAGAAACTCTTACAGAAGGAACATGGGCAGTTCCCGATTCATATCCTAAACTAGTTAAACTCAATAAGTTCTTAAGTCGAAAAGCAAACTACAAAACTGCACAAGAAGTTCATAAATGGCACATTGACGCAGACCAATACTTTGGAGACGATTCATTCTCAGACGATATAGATGCATACAAGACTACACTTAAGGGTGGAGAAAGAAGTTTCTATGACAAAGGAAGTCTACATGGTAAAGAATATCTTGACCGCATGAAGAAATACAATAAGATTAAAGAAGGAACAGACCTAAGAGACGTTTTAGAGAAACAATTATCAGATTGGACTGGTGGTGTTTTGAAATTCAAAAATCACGAGATTGTTCAAATGCCTAGGGAGTGGTATATGAAAGATAACCCAAATGAAAGAGAAGATAAATCTCCAGTAAAAGCAAAATTAGAGTCAGTAGATTACCATACAAGTGTAATCGTTGAAAAGTTCAAAAGAGGAAAAGGAAGATTGAAATTTAAGAAATCTCCTCCAATTAAAGTAGAAGGACATGCAGTATCAAGAGCTCAACAAGCTGCAATTGCAATTGCAAAGAAAAAGAAAAATGAATCAGTCATGGATTCTTACAGACAAATGTGGGAAGAATCATTAACTGAAGAAGTTCAAGATATCACTGTAGACCCAAAGAACAAAAAGTTCAGTAGTCCTTCCGACCAAAATTATCACGGAATGGAAATTGCAAAACAAGCAAGAAGATTTGGATTGAAATCTGCAGTTTTAGGTAAACATGTCAGAATCAAAGGTGCAAAGAAAAAAGTAAATGACTTCTTAAGAGTAGTAATCGGTAAAGAAAGATACGGAGACCCTACTAACGGAGATTACACAACACCTCAAATCAATAAAATGTTGACTAAAGGATTGAAGTAAAGTGAAATCTCTGTTTGAAACATATCGTAAAATGCAGTTAGACTTAGACGAAGGTCTAATACCAATGTATAAGAAAACTAAGTTTGAAGGTAAAGAGTTCGACAGAAAGAAAGAAATTAAAAGCATTAAGAACATGATTAAAGCAATTCATAAAGTTGCAAAGATGCAAGATGACATGCAATACACTGCTGAAACAGGTGGTGGAACTAAAGGTGGAAACCCAAATAAAGTTTGGGAAAATCTAAGAGATGCAGAAAGAGCATTGTATGATTACATGGGTGGTGTCGAAAGAGGTAATTATGATGGTGTCATTGACATGGACAGAGACTAATGGATAGAGTAGACGCAAGATACAAAACGTTTAAAGAGAAACTTAAGAAACTCGGATACGTTAAAGCAGACGCAAAAAAAGTCAATGCAGTCATGGAAAAGATTGGTGACTTTGGAATGATGTCTGATGGGGGTAATAAAAAGATTGCTCGTGCAGTATCACAAGCAAAGAACGAGAAAGACCTCAGACAAAAATTAGACAAGATTTCTAAAATGGCAAAAGGTAAGTATGCAGAAGCAGAAGAGGACGAAGTCATTGATAGAGCTATTGACGCATTTAACAGTAAAGCAAAGGGAGTCCAAAACCGACCCGACGCTGCAATGTTAATGCAATTACGTAAGTTCAAAGACTATTCCAAAGATGGTGAGGTCAGAACAGACGATATGAAGAAAATAAAGGTAAAAAGAACGGATGCAGTGAAAGTTCATGACGTTTTAATGAAGGTTAAGACACCCATTCGTACTAAATACCTACAGTTACTTCAAAAAGACAAAAAGTCTTTTGAAAAAGCATTTAAAGCAATCTTAAAGGTTGCGTAAACTAGGAGAAAAACATGGCACTTTGGGGATTATTAGACAACGAAGCTTCTAAACCAAAATATCTTAACACTGCTGATAAAGCAGAATGTTATGGTGCTGATACAGCTGAAGTCGGTGCGACTGCTGGTGTTAACTCAGAAGGTTGGGTATTAAGAAAAGTAGTAGGGTCAAGAACTCAATTTGAAACATTGGTTGCAATGTCTTCAGGTTCAATGGGTGCTGACGTTTCAGACATTGACGATGACTCAGACGCTGGAACACCTAATGTTGATGACGATACAGTATTATCAGATAGTTAATAGAGGATAAATTATGAAAACATTTAAAAACTTTATCTTGGAAGAGGGCGGAAGTCAAATTCCTACAGATTCTAACGCATTTTTTGTGGGTGCTGCTGGACTTAGTTCAGAAAAAGTACCACACGATATAGACGATGCAGACGTTAAATCTAAGGTTAATGCAATCTTAGGTCAAACTGCAGTATCAGAATGGTTGAATCCAAAAGCTGCTGTTGCACAAATGGAAGCAAAACTTTCTCTATTAGGACTTAACAAAACAGGTGAATCAGACTTAGAATTCACTGAAGGAAATGGTTCATTCGATATTCAATTCAACAGATATGGTGTTGTTACTGGTAAAACAGTTGATACACCTCATGACGAATTTGAAAGAGAAGAGAAAATCGTATCACTTAACGTGAAATACGAACAGAACGAAAACGGAACTTATAAAGTTATTGGTTCTTTAAGTTAAGTAGTTTCCCCGACTGTCTGAGTAAGGAAGGACATTTCGGGGACACCTACATACTATTACATTATGAGTCTATTTGACAAAATCACAGCAAAAAACTTTCAAGCGTTTGCAATGAAGCATTACGATGACCCTCAGTGTGAGGACTTGGAAGACTTCCAAGAAGACCTTAGAAGGTTTAGATATCTAAAGAGATTATTACATAGATACCATGAAAATGGTGAATTACGTGAGCGTTTAATGTTGAATCACCTTATCTGTATCTTCAATGTCTTTGGATATGACGCATGTATGAGAATGTTAGAATTCAAAATCAAAGACGACAACTACTGGTCTTCCATAAAAACTATGTTATTATACCTAGAATACGTAGAGGAAGGTTGGAAAATAGATATCCCTATCGATAATAAACTTGCAGAACGTTTAAGAGAACTTTAAAAACACCTAAATAGTTCTATGAGAATCGTAGACACACTAATAGTTTTCCGTATATTGAAGATGTTAACAACACCCTTCAATAAAATGCAGGCATTCAAGTTTGGATTTATCGATAAAAACGGAACTAGAATTAAGAAAATAGAAGACGAGAATGGTAAAATGGTTAGGAATGACCCAGTTACTACAAAAGAAAAGTCTTCTCTCACACCTTTACATAGACTTGTATTCAATCTAAAGAAAATCATTGAGAAAGTTCCTTTCGGAAAAACTCAATTTGCATCATATGTCACTGCACTTTTACTACTAAAAGAGGAATGTGAGTTAGACGATGAACAATCAGAAGAGTTATATGAAAAGTTCTATAGATTCCTAAAAGACAATGAATTATTAGAAGCCGAAATGATTACAGAAACAATCAATATCGGTAAATTAGAATTGGGAGAAACATATAACATTAGATTCCCAATCAAAGAACAAGGTGAAATTATACACCAACATAAAGACCAAGTCCTTGTTCATTCAGAATACGAAAAGATATATGGTATTCAAACATACATTGGATTTGTAAATGACGAGAGGGTCGTATTGACTGCAGATGATGTTTATTGAATCAGTACAAGAAATAGATAACCTTACTTTTGGTCAACAAAAGGACTTAAAGAAACCCGACTATAAAAGACTCACACTATGGGACGAAGGTTGGGAAACTATAATGTTGGGTGCATATCCTAAAGGACAGAAAGTTATAGACGAACTGAAAGAATGTCAGAGATTAGTAAAGGGTGCAACAGACGAACAGAAACGTCAATATATAAATTGTGACGAAGATGCAACATGTTATATCAAACAATACATGGACGACCATGACTTAGAATACAGTCAAGACACTATAGACTTTATCAGAAAACAATGTAGTCCAGTAATCAAACACCACAAAAACCATTTCAATCGTGCAA
>Ga0181389_1000255_pt1 | contig 22136 bp, 36 predicted proteins | sample 12SPOviralmetaG_FD_130121 | JGI IMG/M metagenome (GOLD analysis project Ga0181389, IMG submission 130121) | Marine viral communities from the oligotrophic San Pedro Time Series (SPOT) site, San Pedro Channel, CA, USA - 12 SPOT_SRF_2010-06-29 | ecosystem: Environmental > Aquatic > Marine > Strait...
AGGAGTAGGTTCGCGTTGAAAAGAAGTTGTATCATTTTGATTTTGTGTTAGTTGGTTCCACAATCTTGACCGTCCACCCATCAGGACACCAGTCCACAGCGTGTTCGAGTGCAAGGTCCAAGGTGTATGCGAGGAATTTCTCCTCTCTCCAATCGTCGCGGTCATGGCCACGATAGTACGTCATAAGGTATTCGTTCATAGGTAGATGGATTTGCTGTTAGCAAAGTCGAAGATGGCTTTCTCCTTGCGAGCCTTCGCAAGTTCAAGCGCCACGTACTTGGACCGAACAATATCAGAGAGTTCGAGGTATACTCGACCTTCGTCGACCCAACCCCCAATCACCTGGGTGTCCCGATCGAGTGAGGAGGCTACGAGGCCGTTCATCACTTTCTCAAAGTGAATGAAAGAAAGGCTTTCGTTGTCGATTTCAAAGGGCTTGAAATCTTGCGCTCCGCCTACTGCATAGCCGCCTCCGTTGTATGTGTGAAGCTTGTCGATTCCGACTGGTCGGACGCTGAACCCCTCTCCGCTTTGGAGTAGGTGGTATAAAGAAATTGTTGTCATCGTAGATGAATTGAAGTTTGATACTGACACCCCGAAGGGTGTTTCGCCTATACAAGGCTCATCAGAGTACCTGTACTGCTTTCAGCAGTCAATCAAGTCGGCCAGAGTCATCTGCTCGTCGCAGGTCAGCTCGTCCCACTCGGATGTGGAGGTGAGCAAGTCGAAGTCGAAAGAGGAGGTCAGGAGGTCAGCAATTAGCTGACGGCGTAGGTTCTTGTCCATGATGGAAAGGGTTTAAATTGAAGTTTGTTATTGAGAGGTTAAGTGTATATACTCTCTTCACTCTGTTCAGAGAGTATATACACGTAACTCTCTAAAGGGTTAGAAGGGTCGGTCAGTGCTATCTTCGATAGCAGAACTCAGAGACGTAGTCTCCATGTGTACAGCCAAGCACTGCGTCAAGGCCTCAATCTTAGCTTCCAAGGAAGCTACTCTGTCAGTTTCACTGACACCTGAAGCCACTTGCTTGGCCTTCAGCTTCGCTGTCTTCTTGACTGCCTTCTTGGCATCCATCTCTTTCAGAGATGCTTGAGCATCTTCTACTGAAGATGTCTTAGCCTTCTTCGAAGGCTTAACGGGACCAACTTCGTTGGTTCGCATGGCTGCCTTGTCCATGTGGTCGGCAGTCCGCTGAGCCGCTGTCCGCTTGGCCTTGCGACGACGCTTCTTCGACTTGGCCTTCGGCTTGTCCTTAACCTCTTCGAGGTTAGAGATGAAGTCCATCGCTTCTTGCAGAAGCTTCGCGGCCTCGGCTTTGCGGGCTGCAGTTGGACGGAAGGTGGCTTGGTTGACTGCCTTACGGCAATCGGAAAATTGAAAGTTATTCATTGTAAATGAATTATGAAGTTTGATTCGGCAACATCGCCGACTCCAAAGATACGGCAAAGTTCTCCACAATTCCAAATCTGAGGACCCTAATAATAAAGTTCCCTTAAGGGAAAAAAGGGGATTAGCGTCATGCCGTTTCCTACGCATTATGCAACGAAACCCCGCAGGAAACCTTCGGTTTCGTGAGGTGAAGAGCCTCGACAATGCTACCCCTTTAGGGGTGTTAAGATTTCATAACCCACCGTAGGTGATGGATTGTCCTTCCCTTCGGGACAACGCATTACGCTGTATCGGTTACACCGATTGATGAACCAATCAGTTCTAACTGACTGCAAGTCAGAAGCTTGGAGGTCATTACCTAAACCAAGAATCTAACTTCCTAAGAAGTTAGGGGGAGGGGGGTTCGAGAATCCGTTTCGGATTCTTATGCGTAGCGCACACGTATATATATAATCCCCCAGATAAACATTTCTCACCATTTTTTTCAGGGTCGTGATCGCGCTTGACTTCGTTATCTTCCCTTCAAATACATGACAATCAGTTAAATGCGGTACTTTACTTAACGTTTTGCTAGAGTATTGACTTTTAAAGATTTCTGTTATACCTTTGCTATCCAATCAAGAATGAAACGAACGAAATATTGGGTGTGAGTACACACAAATGCAGTTCATTGGTTGATTGACTTATATACGGGATAGCTGTGCACCGCATTGTGTTACCCACACAGGTCATTTAGAGAACAGAATAACGCTTATATTTGCCCTCATGGAGCTACTGAAGGATATAGGCAAGTCTCTGAACTTCCAAGAGCGCTATGACGACATGGATCGTCACGGCATGGAGTCCTACGACAGGGAGCAGTGCAAGGAGTTGCGTGAGTTGAGTAAAAGCGGTGCCCCACTCTCCCAATCACAGAAGGATACGCTTAAGTATTGCGACACTATGCGTGGTGAGCGCACTAGGGCGGCTATGAACTTAGGTGTAGCTGGTGCTAAGGTTGCTGGAGGTGCAGCAATGGCGCTCTCTGGGAATGTCAAAGGAGGAGCCAACCTTATGAAGTCGGGAGTGACGGACGCGGGGGGTTATGTGATGGGTGAAGCGGCGGAGGTTTCGGGACCTAATGACGGTACTGGCCAGCAGCTGCAGGGTACTGACTTTATTCAGCCTGCTATGAGCTTGGCATCGGGTGTGATGATGGCGAAACAGAGTGCTGGTGGAGAGGGCAGTGGAGAGGGAGGCGGAACAGGCTCACAAGTTCCTATTGGTGGAAGCGGTCCTCCCCCTCCTCCAACTCAAACACCTACTGGTGGGTCTGGTATGGGTGCTGCCGAACAAATCGCTGCCCTTAAAGCCGAACTTGCATCACATCAGCACACCACAGGCGCTAAATTGCGCAGATCAACAAGAAAACACTCTTATATAAAAGGAAACACTAGAGGATTCGTATAATGGCTACACTAACAACAACTATAACCGAAGAAATCACCCTCAATGGGTCTGATAGAGGTTCAACCAATACACTGTCGGTAGGCAGCGTCACACAGATCTTTAATAGGATCGTTGCGTGCCCCTCAGGGCAGGATACTACCATAGCCAACTTCCAGGCGGCTGTCAATACATCCGACGGGGCGCTTAAGATCGCCGACGCTAAGTACATGAGGGTAACCAACCTTAGCTCCGACGACGTAGCTATGTCGCTTCAGGTCTCTCTAGCGGAGAATGGAACGGCTGACTCCTCTGCTAGTGTACTGCTTGGTGCAGGGACTAGCTTTATTCTTGGCGGAGTGGATGCGGGTATATCTGTATCGGACGCTAACGCAGACATCATAGTCGCAGGAAGCCTTAAGGATCTAGAGAGCATCATTATTGACGGCCACGGATCCAATGCAGTAAACATAGAGGTATTTGTAGCAAGCTGATAATCCATATATTTGCGTCATGAGAACACAGTACAGAGACGGAAAGGGAACAAAGAAGAAAAGCCCAATGCGCAACGCATTTATGGGTGCTTTCCCAGACTACACTCCAGAGCAAGCAGCACAGGCTAAGATGGAAAGAGTGTACGGCAAGGGCTTTCAGCTACCATACGATGACGACGGTCAAGCCTCAGAGGCTGACCTCAAGAAGAACCTGACGGGTAGTCAGATGAAGATCGCCAAGCAGGCTGCCCCATTTGATAGTATCACAGGAGCGGACTTCGCAGCCATGAAGAATGCCAAAGAAAATGGCATGGGGTCATACAGGGCCAAGATGGCAGCGTATGGAAGAAAGATGGCTATGCAGGGTATGCGCTTGATGAAGGAGTACGCTGACGGTACAGGAGATCCTAAGAAGCCTATGACTGACTCAGAGGTCAATCGTCAGGAGATGATGCAACAGCGTCAGGCAGATAGGGGCATGGGTATAGGAGAGAGGGAGAGAATGGCAATGCGTGATTACCAAGAAGAAACCCAATACAAGCCGCCCACTGGAGCAGACTACAAAGGAGCTCTTTACAAGATGCCAGAGATAAAGGAGATAGTAAGAGGGGGTGACTACGAAAACGTAGACATGGAAAGACTTGCAGCAACCTTGAATAGAGGCAGTCTGCCCGCAAACCTTCGTGGCATGATTTCTCAATTCATAGAAGAGGGCCCAGGTACTCAGCAGCAAGTGAATGAACCAGCTCCACGAGCCATGACACAGACACCAACTCAGTTCTCATTCCGAGAAGGCCCACGTGGCGAAGGCGGTAGCCTTAGCATCAGAGGCAGACAAAGCGATGTTAAGAAGCGGACTATGGGTGGAAGCATGTATATGAGATAACACTCCAGTTTTACTGGGTAAAAAAAAGGGCCCTCACGGGCCCTTTTCTATGGGTTAGATATTGATCATTGCTGCCATAGTGCCTGGCACAGCACGGGGATGTCTTCGCGTCCAATAGCATGAGGCATGTCGCTGATTACTACATCATCCGTAATAATAGCCGATGCTTGACCTGAGACGAAGAAGTCGATGTAGTCTTCGTTCATAACGATGTGAGTTCCGAAAGACATGATGGTGTCTCCTCTGAAAGGAAGTACGAGGTACATGCCTGGCTCGGTGAACGTGAAGGCGCTGTCTCGTGGGATAGCGGCCAAGAGGGTGTGGTTGGCATTAAACACCTCTTCATTGAGTTCTTGCTTGACTCCGTTAGGGACTTCGATGTCTTCAACAAGGAAGATGGCAAACTCTTCAGCCAATCCTACACGAGCTACAAAGTCTTGATTGAAAGATCTTGAGAGCTGCGCAGAAGCAACGGTTGAGATAAAGGCGAGGAAGGTAATAATGATAATACGCATGATTTTACTTTTTAATTGGTGAGTTGAGGTGATTGATTGTGATGATGGCTTCGTGCATTTGTGCATTGTTGTACCGCTTATACAGTCGGTTCTCTTTTGACGATCCGTCGTCCATAAAGAGGGCTCCTAATATACATAGAGCGGCTGATGCTATAGTGTATTTCATTGTATTGATATTGAATAGAATTTCGTAACTTTGTCGTTGGCGCTGATCTTAGTATATGAAAAAATTTCGATACCATCCAAATCTAGAAGTGTGAAAATTCTATAATTGCATGAAGAAGTTTTACTTCAATACGAAGAAAAAGCGCAAGGACCCTAGAGTTGAAAACGAAAAACGACGCCTAAATAATGAAGCTGTCAAAAAATTTATCTTTGGCCGAATGTCTGAAAAGTCAAACGGCAAAACGTCTTGGAATAAGTAATGAACCACATGATGATTGGGTTGTCGAAAATCTCAGAGCTATTGCAGAAAACGTATTTCAACCTCTTAGGGACGGTCTCGGAGTTCCTATATATGTGTCGAGCGGCTATCGTGGCCCTGAGCTCAACCGTGCTATCGGCGGTTCGACTCGTAGTCAGCACATGGAAGGAAGAGCGCTTGATCTTGACGCAGATGTATTCGGAAGGACTACGAACTCTAAAGTCTTCGAATATATTCGTGAGAACCTGGAGTTTGATCAAATGGTTTGGGAGTTTGGTGATGACGATAATCCTGATTGGGTTCACGTCAGTTACGTGTATGATGGCCCTAATCGTAAAAGGTGCCTCAAGGCTTGTAGAGATGATGAGGGCAAGACGTACTACGAAGTAATGTTTGGTAAACAACTATAAACAATAACTATGGAAGACGAATTTGACGACATCAGCTTTTTGGATCAAGACAAGCTTAAGAAGCAAGAAGACAAGGTTAAGTCTGGAGAGATAACTTGCAACCTCGATGCACCAGAGGACTGCGAAAGCTGTAGCGGATAATGCTGGGGCTAGGTATTTCTTCTGTTGTCGCTCCTACTCAACAAGCTGCTGCTTTGATAGGGGGTAGGGTTCAGCCTTACGCCAACACTCACGCTGTAACATTAGACGGAACGGGTGATGTCGTCACTTTGCTTACTCAAGCCCGCCTTCAGACTCTTCTCAGGTGTGAGCAGGGAACCGACCCAAAGGGTTATGCTATATCATTTTGGATATACGACAACGCCTATGCCACTTCGTTCCTTATGGGATTTGATGATGTTACAGGAACCCAGGATGCTTTAAGCCTTAGATATATTTCAGGATATCTGCAGACTTTGGTTGTTGCTAACGGTTCCAGTAGTACAAGCTTTGGTCTTGCTGGGATTAGTAGCAACACATGGCACAACATAATATTTTCCGTGGAGAGAGGTGCTGGATCTAGTGATACCTCTACCGTTAGGCTTTTTGTAGACGGGGTTCAAAAGATTACTCACGCAGGCCCTACAAAAGCCAACACCGATGCTGCCGCACCTGACAGTGGAGCTACTTTAGCCTTTGGCGCCAGAAGACTTCCTAATACAGATGCTTATGACGGCCACATCAGCGGAGTTATAGATGAAATTGCTATATGGAATCATCATTTTACCGCTGACCAAGCTGCCGCTGTATTTAATAGCCGAGCAACTTTTGACCTGAGAAACGATAGCGGAAACTACGATCTTTCATCTAGGCTCCAGTACTACTATAGACTTAACAATGATCGGTCTGATACTATGGGCGTAGGTGCCGACGCAGGCACTGAGGGTGATCCAACATTTACTACATCACCAACACCTGTATAATGAAGAAGTTTGTCATAGTAACTAAGTCAGAGCTTGACGACCCCAGCTCTTCTATAGATTTTTCTCAGTTGCCTTATTCTGGAAAGAGTGTTTTAAGGTACTCTTTAGATGGCACAAAGGCTGTTATCAAGTATGAGACCCCTATCCCCTCCTTCTTTTCAGGAATGACTACATATACGCATAGCGAAATAACTTCCGTTCTGTCCACTTCCGAATGGTATGACGAAGGAGAAGCACCAGAGTAACAGCATAATAAGTATAGGGGGGTCAGGGACGCTGAAACATTGAGTAGAAGCGCTGAACAAGAAGCCTTGCCTTCTGAGTAAGCGCATACCTCACCCTGTAGTTGTACTTGGTTTCATCCCTGAAGAGATGATCTTCATACGTGTCTGATGGAGTAAGCTTATCGAAGTACTTGTATATGTACCCCTGGTTCACCAGCTCGTACACGATTCTTTCGCCTAGCTTCTTCTGAGAGTAGTCGTACTCTTTGGCGGCAAACCTAAGCGTCCAGAACTCTAGGTCGTATGCCCAGAGCATAAACATAAGTTCTTTCTCGAAGATGTCGTTCTTTCTGCAGAACTCCTTCGTTCTGGTCCTTAGATGCTTAAGGTGGTTTTTTTTTACGTATCTTTGATTGAGCTTCGAGAACTCCCGAAAGAGTTTTTTCTTTGGCTTTTTGATGGGCATACAACAAAGTTAATACATAAAGACATGGACGACCAAGAATTTTTGTATAGAGTTAGAGAGCTGGCTATAGAAATGGACAAGTTGGCCGATGAGTTTGGCGTCAGAGACAGGATGATGTCGGTGATGGTTGTGGGTGTTACCACAGTAGATATCTTTGGCGACGCATCAATGCAAGCAGTATACAGCTACAACGCACAAACGAAAGAAGAGCTCGAAGAGCTCACGGACTTTATGAAAGAAACCTACCACCCACCAGAAAAGGAGGATGACGATCTCGACGACCTTCTTAATGGCCTGGGCATATCACTAAATTAAATGCAAGGACTTATCAGGAAGATTATTATTGGACGCGACCCGAAAGACGCCATGGCGTACTATGTGGGTATGCGGGCAGGAAAGGGGCACGTCAGCGCCATAGTTATGGATGAAGAGCACCTGTATAGACACGGATTTAAGAGATACCTTGTATATTTGCAAGAAGAGGATGAGTCGCAGGTTCTCTGGAAGTCTGTAGATAACATGCCCTGTATGATTGAATTTGACTTAAACTTTTAAGATGTCACACAGAAAATACCCTGGCGGAGGACTTATATCCGACCAGTTGCCCGATGCGTACCGCCTAGGCAACGCAAGCAAGAAGTGCTCAAACTGTGAGTTTTTCAATACCGCTCAATCTTATTGCACAAAGTGGTCAGCCATAGTAAAAGGCTCATACCTTTGCAACGCATGGAAGGCTAGAGAGAATATTCCTAGAAGCTCATCGGTTAGACAAACCACAAGCACAAGATCTTATGGAGGAGGATACTAAGAAAAAGCCTGAGGGTCTCGGCGACACCATAGCCGACATCACCAGGATAACCAGAATTAAAAAAATTGTTGACGCATACAATAAGGCCACTAACACAGATTGTGGGTGTGCTAAGCGCCAGCAGAAATTAAATGAAATGTTTCCTTATAAAGACTCCAAAAATGAAGACGTTTGACCTTTTCATAGTTGAATTAGAGAAAACCGTAGACGACACCATTAAGACTGAATCAGGCCTAGAGCTTTACGTAGAGACTAAGTTTGAGAACTCAGAGTTTGATTATAGAATCACTCAGGGTCCTGTGGTGTGTGTGCCCTTTAAGTACGATACTGGCGTTGAGGTAGGGGACACCCTGTACTTCCATCACCTCGTTGTTATGCAGGAGGGTCAGGTGCTTACTGGTGAAGACAACCACTACTTCGTGCAGTACGGAGAAGAGGCTTTGGGCAACCAGGCTATAGCATACAAGAGTAAGAAGACAGGCGAAGTAAAGTGCCTCGGCGGCTGGTGCTTGCTGGATAGCGTAGAGGAGACGGACCTTGAGTCAGATACCATCGAGATTGTTTCTACCCAAGAAGCGCTACCTACAAAGGGTCGCGTTGTTTACACATGCGACGAAGCAGTAGACATGGGACTCAAAAAAGGAGACGTGGTGGGTTTCAAGCAAAACAGAGACTACCGCATCAAGATTGACGACGTAGAGATGTATCGCACCAGAGCTCAAGACCTACTGTATGTCGAAGAAGAAGTTTGACACGGTAAGCGCCGCTAAAAGGCTTATGGCTTCTATGGAGGCGGCGATAGACAATATGATCGACGAGATTAAGAAGCCTGTTGATCCAGAGATCAACGGTAGCGCACGCAAGGCAGAGCTACAGTCTATTAAGCAGACAGCTACGGATTGTAAGGAGCTAATCGTTGAAAGACAGCGATTGGAGCAAATGATTAAAGACCTGCAGACAGATGGAGGAATTGAACAAGCAAAAGACTACAGCGGAGGTTTCGCTGAAAGATTCTCTAAATGATTGGAAAGAAATAGTATGGCAATACAATAAAACAGATTACAAGTTCTGGGAGGATTCCTGGAACGAGCTAGAAGATTGATTTGTTGGTTTTTCGTCAGGCGGCCCTCTACGTATTGTGGGTTTATCAACTGGGACGTAGTTCAGTTGGTTAGAGCGTCTGTCTTATACACAGGAAGTCGTGGGTTCAAGTCCCACCGTCCCAACAATTTGTTATATTTGCTCCATGAGACTCAAACGCGACTACAAGAAGGAGTATGCTCGGTACGGAAAAAAGCTTAAGGCTAAGAGGTACAGGGCTAAGCTCAACGCTATAGGTAGGCGCCTTGGTACTTATGGGAATGGAGATAATATCGACAATGCACATACGGGTCGTTCTGACAAAACCAAACCCCAACATCAATCTAAAAACAGAGCTAAGAAGACTGGACCTAAGCACAGTGTTTGACGGCATGCACTCGTAGCTCAACTGGATAGAGCATCGCCCTTCTAAGGCGAGGGTTCGGGGTTCGAGTCCCTGCGGGTGTACTAAATTTAATTCAATGGCTAGTTACAAATGTCCCTGCGGGGAGACCAAGGAGGCCACAGGCGTCCGCATTAGTTTTGTAGACGGAAAGGCTCAACACGACGTTCTATGTTCTTGTGGCAAACACATGGAGCTTGCTAACCCCAAAAAAGGCGCCCCAAGCTTTAGAAGCAATCGCTGGGGTCAAGTATTCTAATGCAAGACTTTCTAGACTTCATGCAGGAGGTGGCAGGGTTCTACAATGCCTTTGGCACCGAAAACAAGACATATGACTACGACGGCGACGGCGTGGTTACTGTTCTTGATTGGCTAGAGTTTTTGTCTAATCAACCTTGGTTTTGAGTGGGCTAATACAAAATAAAGACTACGATGGGGATATTGTCTCAATTTGCCCCCAGGGTACGCAAGGTGAAATTATCCAACTTGGTGATCTACTCATTGCACTTCCCGCTAAGCCTCCCAAAAAGAAAATTGAGGGACATGAAAGGTCAAAGCTCATGCAGCTGTGGGAAAGGACTCCTATGCCAGAGGAAATGTCTAGGGTTAAGAGTATGGATGAGTGGGCCGAGATGCCCAGAGAGTTCAGAGAAAGGTTTCGTCCGTATGTCGAGGAGGAGTTTAGACGTAGGCGTGAGGGCTTTTGGTTCTATAACAACGGTGTCCCTACGTATATTACGGGTAGGCACTATATGATGCTTCAGTGGACCAAGATGGATATAGGATATCCTGACTATCTTGCGTTCCAACGTGAAATATTTCTACACATGGCTGCGTGCGAAGCTGATCCCCGTTGTATCGGTCAGCTATATACTAAGTGTCGCCGCTCTGGGTATACTAATATCTGTTCCGCTGTTCTCGTTGATGAGGCTTCTCAGGTTAAGGAAAAACTTCTTGGCATACAGTCTAAAACTGGTAAAGACGCTCAGGAAAACATCTTTATGAAGAAGGTGGTGCAGATGTTCCGCAGCTACCCATTCTTCTTCAAACCTATTCAAGACGGAACCACGAACCCTCGTATGGAGCTGGCGTTCCGTGAGCCCAGCAAGAGGATTACAAAAAACAACAAAACATCACACAAGGGCGAGGCTCTGAACACTGTAATTAACTGGAAAAACACAACCAACAATGCGTATGACGGGGAGAAGCTCCACATACTGTATTTAGATGAGGCAGGAAAATGGGAAAAACCTACAGACATAAGGGACGCCTGGAGGATTCAACGGACGTGTTTGATCGTCGGGCGAAAAATCGTAGGAAAAGCACTGGTCGGAAGCACCGTAAATCCAATGGACAAGGGTGGGAGGGAGTACAAGGAGCTGTGGAGAGATTCGAATCCGAGCGAGAGGAACGCCAACGGTAGAACAATATCAGGGCTGTACCGCCTATTCATTCCAGCTCACCAGTCTCTAGAGGGATTCTTTGATAGATACGGAGACGCTGTATCCAACGACCCACCTAAGCCTGTTGACGGGATAGACGGAGAGCCCATAAACATAGGGGCTAAGACTTACCTCAAGAATGAAAGGGACTCCTTGAAGAATGACGCCTCTGAGCTCAATGAGGTTACAAGGCAGTTTCCCTTTACTACAGACGAGGCCTTTCGAGATAGTATTGATGGAAGCCTTTTTAACGTGGGTAAGATATACGAGCAGATACAATACAATGACGATCTGTTCCCGAACCCCGTAGTCATAGGTAACTTTGTGTGGAGGGGTGGGGTGCAGGACTCAGAGGTTGTGTTTTCTCCAGATCCTACGGGAAGGTTTAGGATTGCGTGGATGCCGCCTCCTGAGCTGAGAAACGTCAAGAAAGAGGAGCGTGGAAAGAGAGTTCCGCCACACCAGGTACTAGGCGTTGGAGGTGTTGACTCTTATGACCTTGACGCTACGGTAGACGGAAGGGGGTCTAAGGGTGCGCTGCACCTGTACAATAAGTTTCACATGGAGCACCCATCCAATATGTTTGTTCTTGAGTACGCATCTAGACCACCACTAGCCAAGATATTCTACGAGGATGTTCTTATGGCTGCTGTATTTTATGGGTACCCACTTTTGATAGAGAACAACAAGTATGGTATAGCTAGGTATTTCGAAACAAGGGGGTATGACGGATACCTTATGGACAGACCTTCGCACCTAAGCAGTGGGTCGTCATCAGTAAAGGTCAAGACAAAGGGCATCCCTTCAAACTCACAAGACGTAATACAATCTCACGCTCAGGCCATCGAGGCCTACGTTCACGACCACGTCGGCATAAACAGAGATACAGGCGAGTTTGGATCTATGTATCTTAACCGAACGTTAGAGGATTGGATTGGATTTAAGATTACGGATAGGACAAAGTTTGACCTTACAATATCTTCTGGATTGGCTCTTTTGGCCGCGCAAAAGTCAAAACCCAAAGAGGCATCTAACTTCTCTGAGGCTAAGTTCTTTAGAAGGTATAAGACTATCGGCTGATTTGTTATATTTGCATCAATAATTACCGTAGATGTACAATACCTCAAAGACTAATCAGTCATTTCCTGATCCCCTAGCGCCAGCGGAAAAGAAGGCAGATAAGAGGTACGGATTGATGTACGCCAAGGCCATAGAGTCGCAGTGGCGTGGTGCAGGAGACAAGAACGGTCTCCAAAAGAAGAGAAGAAAGATATTCGAGAGAAACAGAAAGTATGCTATAGGTATACAAGACACCTCTATATACAAGAGGCTTTTGAATAGCCTAGACCCTAACTCGGGTGACGGCAGCTTGATGAATATGGACTACACGCCAGTACCCGTACTGCCTAAGTTCGTGAGAGTCGTAGTAAACAAAATCCTCTCCAAGAACCCCTACCCCAATCTTGAAGCTATAGATCCCTTCTCTTCTTCTGAAAAGAACAACGAGAAGCGTAGAATCAAAAATCAGGTAGAGCTCAGGGAGGAGCTAAAGAAGCTTAAAGAAACTACAGGCGGTCTTGTTCTTGGCGATGATCCCGACAAGTTGCCCGAAACTATGGAGGAGGCAGAAATCTACCTCGATAGCAACATCAAGACAGATGCGGAGATCTCGGCACAGATTGCTACCAACCTCACCCTGTCTTGGAACAACTTCAATGACGGAACGTTTAGGCGCTGTGTCAATGACCTCGTAGCTCTGGGTATGTCTGTGGTAAAGAGGTCCAACGATCCTAACTACGGTATCAAAGTGGAGTATGTAGATCCGTCTAGGTTTGTTCACAGCTACACAGAAGATCCCTCTTTTGATGACATATTGTACGCAGGTCACGTTAAGACCGTAAGTATTGCAGAGCTTAAGAGGCTGGCAGGTGGTGAGCTAGAGGAGGAGGACTTTGAGAAGATCTCTAGAAAGGCCAAGGGCAAGTCCAGTTACACTAGAACCACACAGTACGACGACTTCACAGATAGAACGGCCTACGAGTATGATGAGTACTCACTGGACATTATGGAGTTCGAGTTTAAGTCTGTTGACAAGATGCACTTTGAGGAAAAGGAGAACAGACACGGAAACGTAAATTTCTTCTATCAAGGGTTTGACTACATGGAGAAGCAGAACAGCGTGTTCTCAAGAACGCCTCACTGCATGCCTATCGAGTGCGTTTACAAAGGCATATACATATTGGGCACAGACCATGTCATAGGTTACGGCAAAAGAACCAATGTCCCTAAGAATGTACACGACCTAAGCAAGGCCTCTTTGTCTTACTCTGTTGTCGCTACAAACATCAATCGCTTGATGCCTAAGTCTATGGTAGATAGCTGTGTGGGCTTTGCCGACATGCTTCAGCTGACTCACCTTAAGATACAGCAAGCTATAGCCAAGGCCAAGCCCGACGGCTTGATCATTGATATCGAGGGGCTGGAGAACGTACAGCTCGGCAAGGGTGGGGAGTTGCAACCGCTGGAGTTGCACGATATCTACGAGCAGACTGGTGTCTTCTACTACAGAAGCAAGAACCCAGAGGGAGGCTTCCAAAATCCTCCAGTTCGTGAGATAGGCAACAGCATAAGAAATATCAACGAGCTCATAGGTCTATACAACCACTACCTGAGAATGATCAGGGACACGACAGGCATTAACGAGGCCATGGACTCTAGCTCTCCCAAAGGAGACGCCCTGGTGGGTGTGCGAGAACAAGCAATCGCAGCGGGTAACAACGCTATCTACGACATCACTAATGCCTCTATGATACTCTACAAGAAGGTTTGTAGTGACGTGGTAAAGTGTTTGCAGATCCTGCCTGAGGAGTCCGTCATATTCAAGTCTTATGAGAACGCTATAGGTAAGGAGAATATGGAGGCTCTGTCTTCATTCAAAGACCTGCCCATGTTTAACTTCGGGGTGCAGGTGGTGAAAGAGATGGAGTCTGCAGACAAGCAGTACCTGGAGCAGAGTATACAGGTGGCCTTGAGCCAGAAGGAGATAGACCTTGAGGACGCCCTGTTGGTGCGTAACATAAAGGATGTCAATCAGGCGGAGAGACTCTTGATGGTCAAGAGAAAGAATCGTCAGAAGGAGCAACAGAAGATAGCTCAGCAGAACTCTCAGCAGCAGGCGCAGGTGGCTCAGCAGGCCGCACAAACCGCAGCACAGGCTAAGCAGCAAGAGATACAGATGGAGGCTCAAGTTGAGATGCAGAAGATACAGGCCAAGACTCAGGCGGAGATGGAGCTTGAAAAGCTCAAGCATCAGCACAGAAGAGAGATCGAGATGATTAGAGCTCAGGCTACCCTCGGATTTAGAACCGAAGACCAAGAGTTTAAAGAAAAGCTAGAGGTTATGAAAGACGAAGGCAAGGAGGCTCGCGTAAATCAGCAGGCAGCTTTGACTAGTAAGCTCATGGCTCAGAAAGAAGGGATGGGATCTCCTATGCAGCCTAACGTAGAACCAGACATAACAGATCAATAATGGCAACAGTAAGCACAGACATCGCTCAGACTCTCGATATAACTCATCGTAGAGGAGACACCCTTCTGCTAAATATTAACTTTAAGGATTCCTCTGGAACGGCCTTAAATATAGATGGGTATACTTTTAAGATGGAGATACGTAGGGAAAACACTGACGATGCACTTAATGGGGCCCTTATAAGCACTATCCCAGAAACATCTTCGCCTGCCACTAATGGCATCATTTTGATAAATGTCCCGTATACAGACATGATCGACCTTGTGGGGGGCGAATATGTATATGATATACAGGCTCTAAACACCTCTGGCCTTCAGACATGGGTGACAGGTGAGTTTCTTGTAGAAGAGGACGTTACCGTAGGCGCATAAGTCATGGGTAAGCACTACAGTGTATCTGTAGACCCCTCCGTTAAGTCCTCTGACATATCGGTTGACGTATCTACGAAGTCATCTGACATCACCATTGACCCTTCTGTAAAGTCCGTAGACATAACAGCCGACTCTGCTGTAAAGTCATCGGATATAAGTGTTGACGTTTCTGTGGCGTCTAGCAATGTCACTATTGATTCATCTATTCAGTCGTCAGACATATCTGTTGACTCAGCAGTCAAGTCTGTAGACATAAGCGTTGATTCAGCAATCAAGTCAGCCGATATATCTATAGCTTATCAGTTAAGTCTACTGCCTCTGGTCTTAGATCTTAACGCTGCGAATTACGTTTCTGGGCAAGCCTGGGTAGACGATGTCTTCGGGCTTGTCTTTGATGCGTACAATTCTCCACAAAAAACAGATGATGGATATATAAGACTTGGACTTGATGATGGCTTCCCAGGCGGTGGTGGGGCTCACTTTCGCAGACAGGTAGTCACAGTAGCGGCGGGAGACGAAGGGGATATAGAGAAGTACACAAAAGACGCCTTCATACCTTACGACAGCAGCTTTACTGTAGAATTTGCTTTTAAGTATTCTGCGGGTATTGATCACTTAGTACCTATTGGCGCCGCAGCCAACAAAGACAACTTTAAGTTCTTCGGGTATACAGGCTACTATACTGAGTTCACTGGAGGTGGATTTAATTTTGGAACATCAGCGCCTAGAATAGTGGGGTCTTATCCCGATGGCACCTCAATCGCAGACAAGTTGCGCATTCCGCACGGGCTGTCCTTTGACGTTTATGCAGGTTCTCAGACTGGCAATAGCTTTGGAGGCTCTAAACCCCCACATTCTAACTTGGTGGCGGCTAATTTTAACTCAGGTCAATCTAATGAAGATTTTGACCTTGGTATACCTGACAGCGGCATACAGTTTGCTTACGATGAGATTAAGTGTCAGTTTGTTATGGATGTAGAAAACGGAGTCAGCAAGCTTTTTGTAAACGGAACACTAGAGTCTAGCACCTCTAACGCCAAGGGTGTCGGTTTGTCTGGTTCAAATCAGATATTTAAAATAGGTCAAAACATGCAGGGTGGATGGTCAACCCCTCAGGGCATAGATGTAAGGCGGCTTCGTGTGTACTCTAACGCCCTTAGCAACACACAGATTGGTGAAAATTTGCTAAGCCTCTAATTCATATATTTGCGTTATGCCACGAGTGAAGAAACGCAAAGCCAAGATGCCCAAGATGAAGATGGGTGTCCACAAGAGTCGCTCTGGTGGGCTTACGGCAAAGGGTGTGGCGGCATACAGAAGAGCCAACCCAGGCAGTAAGCTTAAGACAGCTGTAACGGAAAGCAAACCTAAGGGGAAAAGAGCTGGGAGAAGAAAGTCTTTCTGTTCTCGTATGTGTGGTATGAAGAAAAGACTTACTAGTGCCAAGACTGCGAGAGATCCAAAATCACGCATCAACAAGGCGCTGCGCAAATGGAAGTGCCGCTGCTAATGAAAACTGTAAAAGGAAAATCTAAGGGTAACTTCACCGTTACGAATAAGTCGAAAGACATCGACCCGCCATCAGGATTCCACTGGATGGAGGAGGGTGGTAGATATTACCTTATGGAAGGCAGTTACAAACCGCATCCAGGGGCCGTGGCCAAGGCTAAGTTTAAATTGGCAAATCACAAAAAATCATGAAAGTCGTTTCTTATAGGACAGGCGGCAAAGCCAAGAGTAAAAAAGATGCTTGCTACCACAAAGTCAAGGCTGGAGAAAAAGTATTCCCAAGCGCATACGCTAGTGGCAGAATCGCCAAGTGTAGAAAGATGGGGGCAGCTAACTACGGAAAAAGCAAGAGCAAGTAAGTGCCCAAGGTAAGAAAGACAAAAGCAGGTCTAGCGCTTAAGAGGTGGTTCAAAGAAAAGTGGAGAACTCCAAGGGGTAAAAAGGGCTACAGCGGAAAAGATAGAACCTTTCGCCCTACTGTTCGCGTCTCAAAAGACACCCCCTCCACATGGAGTCAATTAAGTAAATCAGAAAGAGCTAGTGCAGCAAAAGAAAAACGAGAAAAGGGAAGAGTGTCTCGTTACAAAAAAAAGCGTAAAAAGGCAATAGACGGGTTGCGTTTGATCAAAAAATAACGGAAGGGAATAATAAGTATATTTGCACTTAAACAGGACTACAAATGGCAACCACGGCAACACTAACACTATCTAGCGACATCACGGGTGATGCTACCAGCATTAGCTCATCTACTACTTTGTACAAGGCTGACTCTAACGTCACGCCTCTTGATCAGTATACTGGGGTTAATACTGTCGTGTATGCTACAGCTCAAACAGCAGAGGCCATTGTCCTAGCTGCGGACTATGCTGATACTAGCGTAGCCCATAAGGTTTACATCAGAAACGCAAACACATCTGGGACAGAGTTTGTTACTATAGAGATTGACTCTAGTGCTAACGAAAACCTTGGTCGCTTGTATCCAGGAGATTGGGCATTTTTCCCATACGACGGCACATTGGATGTCGACATAGATACTAGCGGCGCAAATGTCACGGTCGAGTTTGCTGTTTTGTCTCAATCTGTAGCTTCGTAAAACAAACACAATGGCAACTACCACAGCAATTCTAACTCTGGATCTTCCCGACTTCACGGGAGGCGGTTCATTTTCTGTGTCTACAAACTTTCTGAAGGCTGGCAGCTCTACGGGCCTCACTCAGTTTACAGGTATCTCTAGAGTAGAGAAGGCCTCGGCCACCAACGACATTGCAGTGTTTACTGCCTCTGAGTTTACTAACACTGGCGGCAAGCTTTACTTCAAGAACACATCCACGACTGCTGCCAACACCTACATTCTTATGGAGGTTGGGACCAACGTTATTATCGGTAGGCTGTATCCTGGCGATTGGATGCTTATCCCCGTGGATGGCACAGAGGATATTAAGGCCTCTACCTCCGAGGCTGGCATGAGTTACGAGTTCGGTATATTCCACGAAGGATAATAATTAGATCATGCCCACAACGACAGCAACACTTTCTTTGTCTAGCTCTGACTTGACTAGCGCCTCAACGGCTATTACTGCCACCACAGTGCTGAAAAAGGCTGGGGAGAGATCACTAGGTCTGACAGACACATCGGGCCTCGCTAGAAAAACCACAACGGCCTCTAGCGTTTTTAGATTGTTCTATGCTGATGACTACACGGCGGACAAGGCTCACAAAATTTACCTGAAGAATATGTCTACCATAGCTTCAGAATACTTTACCATCACTATTGATGACGAAGAAATCGGAAGACTGTACGCGGGTGATTTTGCTTTCTTTCCTTGGTCCGCAAAAGACGGAACTAAAGAGGTGTTTACCGCCTCATGCGCTGACACCTGGCAAGTGGCAGACACCTTGACGTTTGACGGTGTTCAGGTGAATGCTGGAGCAAGCGCTTCCGCTACGGCTGCAATTCTACGAGCCACAATCTACCCAAACTGGATAGTAACAGGATCTGGAGATGATGCAATATTTACCGCCAAAAGATCTAGGGCTGATCAAGAGATAGATGTTAGTGAATTTGTTCTTGTGGACGCGGCATCTAGCGACGCTACTTTTACTATAGCAACCACTACAAACGGTCTTGACGACGCAGCCGACATCAAAATTACACCAAGTGTAGCCACGTCAATGACGCTGGAGTACATGCTAATAAACGAATAATGGGAAGTCTAAGAGTTTCTTTGTCTATGATAAGCACCGACGTGCTTAGCTCACCCATATCTCTCGGTGTAGACTCTGTCTTGTCCGTTGACTCTGGAAGCCTCTTGAGGGCCAAGGTGAAGGGCACAGTAGCCGACACTGATGATATGATAGTGTATCTGGCCAACGACAAGGTGGATAGAGCATATCTATACATTAAGAACCTTGCCCCCATATACGAGGACTACATCTACTTGAGAAATGAAACGGAGAGTGATTCCGCTTTGTTCGCTAAGATCCCAGGAGGAGAGTTTGCATTCATACCTCTGGCCGTAGATAAGACTTGCGCAGTATACGCAACTAAAATAGACACGCTGATAGAATACGGTGTGTTTGGAGATGATAACTCAGGTGCTATCTTTGGTGGCTCAGGATCCTAATAAATAAGACATGGCAACATTTGCAAATCAGGGAGTATCAAGCCAAATGGCTTTTGGACAGTTCGGAAGTGCTTTTACAGAAACCAACGCTGGTGTCCTTGTACCGCCTCAGGGTATGGTCATCACGGCTATCCAGTGTCTTGACGCCACCAAGTTTGATATCCTTATTTCAGAGAGACCTGACACTATTGCCAGCGTCCAACACGCTGCACACGCCACGCCTCAAGACACTGTTTCGGCAGCTGTTACAGCTGGGACCTTTGTAGACTTCGGTGCAGCAGCAACGGCTAAGGCTGGCGACGCTATGTACATAGCATCTACTGGTGTCTTTGTAGCCAATGTAAAGGCGGTAGGCTTTGACAGCACAGGTGCTGAGAACGAGAACTTTATAGAGCTAGATCGTCGTACAGACGTAGGAAACGTAGCGCACCTGTTCGCTGGGTCTGAAGGGGCGGGAGGTCAACAAATTACTTCTGATAACGTGTTTCCTGCGGGACTCACTATATACGGTAGATGGACAGCCATGAGCTTGTCAGAGGATCAAACTTCTGGCGGAGCGATCTGCTACTTTGGTCCTACGGATAGCAAGAAATAATTCACTTAACTTAATATAATGGAAGAGCAAAATGACGCAGTCGGCGGTTTCGAGGTATTCGATTCTGCCGAAGCCATGATGGAGTCTAATGACCCACAGGCAGAACAACAAGTAGAACAGCAGGCTGATCAAGTCGATCAGTCGCAGTCGGAGCAGCCTCAGGTTGAATCTGCACCTAGTGCAGAACCTCAGGCTCAGCCGTCTGAACAGGGGACTATGTCCTCTCAGAATGAGCAAACGCTCGGTGACGAAGATCTAGATGCTATGACACTGAAATACCTTAGCGAGAAGCTGGGTACTCAGTTCGAGTCATTTGATCAAATCACTGCGCAACAGCAGACATCCGCGCTCGATGAGCGGGTTGAGGCTATTTCTCGGTTTGTACAGGAGACAGGGCGTTCTCCTCAAGACTGGTTCGCTTACCAGTCGTTGAATCCACAAGAGATGGATGATACGACGGCAGTGCGAGTCAAGCTGGCTACCGAGCACCCCAACCTTAGTTCAGGTGAAGTGGACCTGCTAATGAAGAGCAAGTATAATGTTGACGACGCCCTCGCTTCAGAGGAAGAAGTCAATGTAGCTAAGCTCCAATTAAAGATCGACGCCGAAGGAGCGCGTCAGGCTATTGACGGCATCCGCCAACAATACTTGGCTCCTACTTCGAACGAAGATCCTGTGCTTGAGTCTTTCATTGACGACCAGTGGATTGACACCATGTCGAAAGAAGTAGATGCCTTGCAAGGTCTAGAGTTTGACGTTGCAGACGGAAAAACATTTACTTTCTCGCTTGATGACAATTACAGGGGTCAGCTGAAGGACAAACAAGCCAACCTAGATTCCTTCTTCGATCGTTTTGTTCAAGACGATGGGAATTGGGATTTCGACGGTTTGTCTTCTATGTTCGCTGTCCGAGACAACATCGACAAGATTGTGTCTTCCGCTTATCGCCAAGGCATGAGCGACGGTCAACGTAACGTAGTATCGCAAGCCGCCAACATTTCTACTGAATCACCACAGGCTACTGGAACGGAGCAAAACAATCCGCTTTCAGACCAGGTGAGACAGCTTATGCGAGGGTCCAATGGACTCACTTTTAAAATCTAAAAACTAGAAAAAATGGCTGATATTAAAGCAAGTCAACCAGCACTCGATAACTCCCTGAGTGTTGGAAGCAAGACTGTAGCAAACACTCTCTTGCAGAGAGGGTTTAAACTTACCCCAGACTCCTACACCACTGTAGACGAACTCATCAAAGCTACACGTGAAGACGTGATGCCCGAGTTGGTCCAGGTATACGGTGACCAAGGTTTGACAGGGTTTTTGAAGCTCACTGGAGCTGTAAACAGCGGTGGCTCTTCTGATCAGATCGACTGGTGGGAAGCAGGTCGTCGTCACAGAGCATACGCTGGAATCGACACATCTGGCACAGGTGCTTCTATTACTATCTCTGACGCAACATTCATCGCTAACGTTCAGAAGAACGATGTGGTAATGGACGCAGAGACTGGAACTAGATTCATCGTTCAGGCTGGTGGTGCAACCACATCTACTTCATCTCCTTCCAACGCTGTGTTGGTGAAGATGGATAACAGCCTTGTGGCAACAGGAGACGGAACTTCTTCCTCTACCTTGGTTGTTATCGGTAACATCTACGGACAGGGAACAAACCAGCCTACTGGTTTCACCGATCCAGGGATCGTCCGTTACACCAACCCATACATGATCGTCAAGGATCGTTACGAGGTGAATGGCTCACAAGCCACTAACGTCGGATACGTCAACTTGGGCGGTGGTGACTACCGTTGGTTCATGTACGGCGAGAAAGAAGCTCGTGCTCGTTTTGAGGACAAGCGTGAATTGATGATGCTCTTCGGTGAGAAGAGAGGCGGCACCGCTGGAACTGCCTTGGACAACGCTTTGGCTGGATCTGAAGGTTACTTCTCTGCTATCGAGAACAGAGGTATTGTTGTTCAGAATGCTGCTTCCAACCCAATGGATAGCTTCTCTGAGTTTGACGACATCATCTTGGAACTCGACAAGCAAGGCGCTCCTTCTGAGTACGCTATGTACGTGAACAGAAAGCAGGACTTGGCTATCGACGATATGTTGGCAGCAGGTTTGTCTACTTCTGTTACTGCAGGCTTGCCAGGTCAGTTTGGTTCTTTCCAGAACAACTCAGACATGGCTGTGCAGCTCGGATTTAAGAGCTTTACTCGCGGTGGCTACACCTTCCACAAGCACGACTGGAGATTGTTGAACGATCCAACTATGTTGGGTGCTGCAGACAACAACTTCATTCAGGGTGCTATGGTGCCTTTGAGAACTGTGAACGACGCCCGTAGCGGTGCTTCTGTTCCTGCGCTCTCTATGCACTACAAGGAAGCAAACGGCTACTCTCGTGAAATGGAGCACTGGGTATCTGGTGGCGGAGTCTTGGGTCACACCAACAACGGTGACCTCGGTACCGACCAAGCAGTATTCCACTACCGCTCTGAAGTTGCTCTTTGCGTTCGCGCTGCAAACCAGCACGTAATGATCAAGGGGTAATAGTATTATTCACTAACTATTAAAACCTAA
>Ga0181389_1000256_pt1 | contig 22087 bp, 21 predicted proteins | sample 12SPOviralmetaG_FD_130121 | JGI IMG/M metagenome (GOLD analysis project Ga0181389, IMG submission 130121) | Marine viral communities from the oligotrophic San Pedro Time Series (SPOT) site, San Pedro Channel, CA, USA - 12 SPOT_SRF_2010-06-29 | ecosystem: Environmental > Aquatic > Marine > Strait...
TTTTATATATAGTATATAAAAAAAAAGAAGTAGTCCCTAGGGGGAATAATTAAAATGCCCTAAATGAGTAACCGGTAACCAATTAGTCCTCTTTTTTTACCCGGATTTTACACAAGTTTATTTATAAATATTACAGTGTCATTCAATTGCTACAAACTTACGAACTAATTGCTGCTTGTTGTGCTTTTTCAAAAATTTAATTTTGTTCTGTTGTAATAAATATCGTAGGTCATCAACAGTCACTTCACGCGACTTGACTCCATCTAATACGATATATAATGGTCTTTTGTGCAAATCGGTGGTTCGACGTTCGCGGTCAAGCACATTATCAATACCTTTATTCCCAAATGACTCTTGTGAAAACGTCAATTCAAATTCGTCATATGCTTCCATGTAATACCGTTGGTAATAATTGTAACCTTGATGTCTGCGGACATATGAGCACGCAAATACTGTTGTTTTTGTGCGAAATCGACTTTCTTTTGGCACGTTGTGGTGCGCAGCAAGCCGCGCGTCTATGCTACTCATAACTAACTTAAATTGCGCTACGACGTCGTTGTATAAAAGTTGATTGGCTTGTACTAATATTACAATTTGCAATTCCGGCGGTAATACGTCCCACAATGACATGTTTCCTGTAAAAAAAATCAAAACCTTATATTTAATATAATACTTCATTTACCAAATTTGAATAAACGTGAATGGCATCTACGTCTTTAAACCCCATATACTGTATTGATCCTGTGTGCTGTATCTTTGCAGAGCAGTTTGTCGTCGGAAATGGGTATAACTGGCATGCTGTAAAAGCTCCTCGGTCAAATGTGAGAGGTAAATAACATGTGCAACACAAGTCTTTATTTTTAAAAAGTTTTGTTTGACAGAAAGCCATAAAGTCGTCAATTGCTTTGCCTCGATAAGTTGCGTTTAAATTGACAAGTCTGGCGTCAAAGCAGTCAACAACAACTCCTGCACTGTGTTGTACGATAGTATCGGTTATTATTTTAATGTATTTGTAAAGTATGTCATTGCCAACATAGCTTATGTGTTCGTGCAGCATGTCTTGTATGCACTTTGGAATGCCTCCGCTAATTTTTATGGAGTTTTTAAAAATCATTAAACTGCACTTTGTCTTGTCAAAAGTCATCGACACGTGCACAGAACCCACTTCTGTTGCAGAGTTGGCGTTTTTGCCAAGTTTACCTTTGCACCGCTTGGTCACTTGTTGCATGTAAATTCCATCGTTAAGATTTGTTTTATCGTACGCAGATAATACTGCATGGACGTCGCACAGGTCGTAGTACGTCGGCATTGTGTATTTCGTCACAGCGCTGAACATTGACAGACTAAGATTAGTATTCATTTTTACGGTAGTGTTTTTGTCGTATTATGAGAAAAACATTACGGTAACACGGAATATATAGGTGTTATTTTTTTGAGTAAAACGAATGAAATGTAGAACTTGTAAGTATAACTTATAAAATTAAGTTCTACTTTATAAATAAAATATGCCTCGTGGTCGCGCACGAGCTCAACCACAAGAAATTGAAGAAATTGATTTTTCAAGTTTAGTGGATATTGTTATTCCAAAAAACATGCCTGTTTCAGTAGCACTTGCAAAACAGTTTTTTAAAATGGCAAAGCAAATAGATTACAAACTAGAACATTGCCCGGTATGTTTAGACGAGCTATGTTGTGCAAATTGTTTTACACTGTTACCATGCAGTCATTATTTGTGTGCACCTTGTTATATGCGACTAACTGAAAAAAAGTGCCCCGTCTGCCGCGCAGAATAAAAAATATTCATTATAATAAGAATATGTACGTTGTTATATTAAACTCAAAATTGTTTGGAATTTACACTAGCCATACCGATGCCTCTGAGGCAGTAAAAGGTACCTCTGCAGCAATTTATTACTGTCGCCCTAATTCGTCAGACGTATCCGTATGGTCAAACTGATTGTGACGGTTGTTCTAATTTTATTTCTTTTAGGGTTGCTTCCTCGCTTAAAGGTGCGCGTGTGCACTCTGCACCACAGCAACGAAGAGTAGTGCAACGGCTTTTGCGAATTGAAGCAAATACTACTGTAATTAATGCACCGAATGCCGCTACCATTCCTAACAAAAAACTTTCGCTAAATTGTGTATTGTTTTCCATATACTATAATTTAGCTAAAAAATTCAAATGCATGCTGGTAGTCATGCAAAACTTTTGCATGATTCTTATTTACAATTGGTCGTTGCAACGGTGGTCTGGGTGGCTCCGGCTCTGCCTCCGGCTCTGACTCTGACTCTGACTCTGAGTGTTGAGGCTGTGGTTCGGGTTGTCGTTTTGGTTTGCGACGTTTTACCTTATGTTCCAAAGGTGGTTCAGGTTCTGGTTCAGGCTCAGGATCTGACTCTTTTTTTTGTTTTGCAACCATTTCATCGTACATACGTTCTACTTCTTTTCGTTTTTCGTCTTTTTGAAATTTTTTTAATTCCTTTTGCTTTCGAGTGTACTCTGCATTCGTCTTGCGCATCTCCATTGCTTTTTCACGTGCAACTTTTAACGCCTCTAACTGCTTTTCACTTCGCACTTTACGTTTATCAACTTTTTCAGGTACTTCAGAAACTGGTTCTTCTATAACTTCTTTTTCTTCTGTATCTGACATCTTATATAGAAGTATTAGAAAAAAAAAATTAGGGAGTTAAATATGTGTCATATTGTTTTCTAAAACCAGAGGGCACGTCTTTCTTTGGGTGTAAGTCGACCCAAAGGAACGAATGTTCTTCCTCAGTTGCTTGTTTATACACGCTCATAAAAGTCTCTTCTTCAACCTCTCCCGACATTTCAGATGCTACGTCTTTTAATTCGGCTTCGTCCTTTGATTTAAATAACCCTAAATGTGTCAAGTTGCCTCGCACACCCCGAGGAAACCCGCTTTGTGTCTTGTAGTTTTGCAAACACATAAACACACTGCAGCCTAACGCTCCTCCGTCTTTGCCCTTAAATTGCCCTATATGTCTATGTTTAATACAAAAGTTTGAAAATCGCTTACTTCGCATAAGGGCACTGCTTTGACAGTCATCAACTATTAATCCACACACAGGCTTTTTTCCATTCCACTTATGCTCTGGTTTTTTAAAACCTGCACCGTCAAAAAATTCAAGCAACAAGTCGTCGCTTATATGTTTATCTGACTTCATAAGCTTCATAAATTTGTTAAACTGTTTAACGTCCTCTATATATCTTTCATATTCTTCCGCTTCTTTTTCAATTTCTTTTATAATTTTTACAAGAGCCAAGTCATTGTCTAAGTCGTCAAATATATCATCGTCCTTTATATCCAAGTCACGCAACATACGCTTATTGGAATTAAAAGTCGGTGAAATAACAAATATTCGGTCCATGCATTCGGCGTCTTTTAGACGTTTTAGTAAAGTTGTCATTGCTACACCCTTGCCGCTTCCCCGTTTTCCAACCCATGCACTAAGCATGTGCAGCTTCGGCAGATGCGTAGGCGTCTCTACTGCAAAAGCCTTCCCTTCAGGGACTATCATTTCCATGCCTGTAACAAAAGTTTCTTTCATTTCTACTATATTATAACAATTTTTATTTTGCATTTTCACCACCACCATTACCGCCGTCATCTTGCTGCCCTCCGTCCCCGGTTCCAGCCGTTTGCCAAGAAGCAGGTTGTGTGCTAACATAGTCAGTCCATTGCGCTGGCTCTGGATAACCACGCATAATAATTTGACCATTTTTAGCGTCAGTTGTCCCATCTTTAAAGTCGGGTGGGTCACCAGGGTTGCAGCCATTTAAAGGTTGTCCGTCGCCTATTTTAATTATAATGCGACCGGAAGTAGTTTCGTCGTCATCAGTTCTACACACGGGGTAAAGGTGAAGCTTTGTACCGTCAGTAGGAAAAAAGTCTTTAAGATGCCATTTCATACCGCACATACGTGTCCTTACGTCTCCAAACCCTGGAGCGTTCTCGCTATCCATGTACAAACGAAAACTTTGTGGAATAAACGTAGGAGGAGTGGTTGCAGGTGCCGAAGCGTCCTTGTAATATAAACCCATGTAAATGCGACCATACCCGTATTCAACAACAGGAAACCATAGTTCTACAGTTTGACTGGCGTGCGCCGCTATGGTAGTTGCAGCCGTTTCCACATAGAAGGCATGCGGCCAACCTGCTGGCCCACCAATGTAGTCGCCGCTGTTTAAGTCCATATAATCCTCTGGGTCAATCTGACAATCGTCGTCAGACATTGGTGCAAAAAATCGCCAACCGTCAAAATCGGCTTGTTTAAATTCAATATGAACTTGATCAATTGTAGGTATTTGATAATTAGGATCAGCCGGTCCGTCAGCGTACGGAGGAGGTGGAAATATAGTTTGAGGGTTTTGCCATACGCCGCCCCACTCATAGACTTCATTTGGGCTTGCGGAAAAAAGGTTTGTCCCACTACGAAGGTCTAAGTTTTCACATACCGTTGGGTTGGTAGAACTTGGTCCTGTTATATTTGTAGGAGTGGTAATAGTACTTGCAAAATAAAGACCAGGATTAGGTGCTGCTGGCTGACCTGGATCTGGTGTGTATGGTCCTAACACGGTGTGAATAGGTGCATTGTTTTGTCGTGCAGCAGCTATGATACCTTGTGTTCCCGTTGTTCCCGTAGCACCGAGCGAATGGCACCCGATCGCGTTAGCGTTTGCTATGCTATGCCTGGTTGCACTTACACCTTGAAAGTCTAAATCACCTTCCATAGTGGTCGCAGCAAGCTGAATACCACCAGTGGCACCAGCTGCTAATATAGAGCCACCGGCAGCAACATTAACAATATCGGCTGTCAAACTATTGCACGCACTTATTGAATTGCTGTTCATGTTGATATCGTTTGACCCTGCACTGTTACTTACAATTAAGGTGTCTGCAAGTCCTTCTGCACCTGGTACCGTAATTGGTGGGTTTAAGGTTGTGTAATTTAATGTGCCTACATTAAGTAAATCATTTCCGTTCATATTTATGTCATATCTATCGGCACTATTATCTACTTGTAACACTTTCGATAAATCTGGTACTTGTCCGACTGCCCCTGTAACATTTTCCCACTTTTGGTTTGTACCTGAATAAGTTAAAAATTGGCCTGCCTGTGTGTTAGTTAATTGTACGTCTGATAAATCGTTGAGAGCTTGAATACGTTCTTGTTCCATCATAAAAGACATCTTTTAATATAAGACAATACATTTTTTTTCGCCTAAACAGGCATAGGAATTGGTGAGTTAAATTGCGGATAAAACATGTCCGCTTGTTGTAAAATAGGGTTACCTTTGTTAATGTAATACTGACTGAGCAGTCCGTCAGGTTGATGACGGAAGTTACCATACTGGTTCATTAGCGGCACCCGGGCACCCTTAAATTTACCGGGCCGAAGCTCGCGCTGAAAATGAATGTCTGCACAAGGTTCGTTGCGAAAAGTGTAAGGTCGCATAGTAGCTCCCTGCAACTCTGTAATGGCTTGGAAGTTTGCTCGCACAGGTGCTTCCACGCCTTCTGGGTTTCGAACTGGGCCACCCGCCGCCGCAGACGGTACCATGTTCATGGGCGTCATACTGTTATTTACTACGTTCATTTGATCGAAAAAGCTAGGGATATACATCTTCTTATAATATACTACAGTTTTTTTTTCTAAATTACCAAAGAAAGCTGAAGACCGCTGCCAATACGAAGACAGGAAGTGTATTCCGCAATAAGAGTGCAGGCCGGGTTAGAGGATACGCCATTCGTGACCCACATGCCGCTAAGGTTAATACTTCTAGTGTCTAGACCCGAAATAATACGAAGTTTGTCGGACCCTGGAAGGTTAAGGCGAACAGTCGGAAGGAAATAGTGATTGTCCCAGTGAGCACGGCAACGAATTTGGTTCTCGCAATGCTCCATAGCGTCACAGGTAAGATCAAGCCAATCGCCTGACGTTGCTTGAAACTGTGGGTAAAGAGTTCCATTAATGTTAAATTGTCCGTCTGTGAATCCAGTTGGCTTAGGAAAGTTAAAAGCTGTCACCGTGTATTTTTCGCCGTTAAACTGTGCGTCTTCAACAAGAGGGCGACCTACTGCAAGACCAATATCTTTATATTCACTTACAGCACCGGCAGCACCTGTAGTTACTGCTATAAGCGTCCCAAGGGTAATATTATTTCCGCCCGCTGCTGCTGAACCTAACTGCGCGGATTGTTTCATACCTTTAAGAAGTTTAGGCGGTTTATTCGAGTTGTAATCCAAGTCGCGGAAAACGGCGTACAACCTGTCAAGCGACTGACAACCCAAGTTAAAACGACTAGTACCTTTGTGCTGACCGTCAAAGAAAGTTTGGTAATTTTTGAATGGGACTTCCAAAAAACCTTCATTAACAATTTTACTTTCTACCATACGATCGTAGTTGCCGTCCATAATACCATATACAGTGCAATTTAGATGCACGCCGTTGAGTTCGTAAGAAACACTGTTGCTTGCGGTCGGATCTGCAGTAAAACTAAAGCTACTTGCTGCCGCCAAATTGTCACCTAACGCTTTGACAAGCACTGTGGAAGGCGCCAAGAAAATTTTAAGCACTAAGTTGGGAAGGAGGGAACAGTCCAAAACTTTTGGAGCACTTTCCCCTAGAAAGCCAATAAAATCTTTTGCGATAAACCAGTCGGTTTGGTCTGAAAAATCTTCATTAGTCGGAGTAATATAAGTTGTATCTGCCTCGGCGATTAGATCGGAAACTACACGAGGAATGTTTTCGTGGCTCATCGAAGTATCTTGCGTTTGCACATGACAAATACTTTTGGAGAGCGCGTCCTTTACGTGTTTAACAACATTGTATCCAGGGAAACCTTGAGCAACGGTAAGACCGCCGGCTTCAATGGAATACCGTTCAATAAGACTGCTAATTTTATTAGGAAGACGCGCAATACCACCGGAAGCACCGCCGGTAGTTTTGGCTCCAAATACCATGTTAATGGAATTAAGATCAAGAAGTGCGTTTGTCGGAAGTTCGAAAGTAATAATTTGTCCAGGGCCAAGTTGGTCACGAGCTCCGTTGGGCTCAATTTTGTACTGGTTAGTAGTACAACCCATAATGCGGCGGACGAAATAAGTTACGGCTGGAGGATATGCTGTTGCTGACATTCTATATTATAGTAAATAAATAAAATAATTTCAGCAAAAATTTTAAATTTTTAAAAATTAGGATGGTCGCCAGATTGCGGAGGCGCCGGCGGTTGTTTTGGGAAAAATTGGCCGTTAAGTCCCGGTCTTCCAGGAATATTGCGCCACGCAGGCTTGCCTTGGGTTATCAGAGCCTTGCGCACGCCTGACGAAATATCCATAAGGTTATCCATTGGTCCCACCAACTTGTCAAACCCTGTCCCACCGTACGCTATAGTGTCTATACGTAACACCATGGTAAAATTCATATTTCCTTGCTTGGTTTGACTGTCAGCAACTAATGGAATTGCTCGGCCATCACAGTCTCGAATGGCTATACTAAAATTTGTCAAGTTGTCACCAAAATAATCAAAAAAGTAATCCTGATGTTGGTTTGCGTCATATGACACAGTTTGATTCCCTATAGGCATTTTTGCAAATACTGGGGTACTAGATACCGCTAAAGTATCTTGCGAAGTAATTGTATTAAAATGATGGGAGGCAAAGTTTGTACCTGCTAAGTCCTCAGAGCGCATGTACAAGTGTTCTTGCGTAAACCGCTGCATTGGATAAAAGCCTCTGATTTTAATTTCGTCGGTGGTTATGGTAATTTGAAATGAGGACGTCGTTAAATCATTCACGTCTGTAATTCTTCTTGCTCCAAATATTTCGTAAGAGTCGCTAAAGTTTTTTTGATAATCTGCAGGATCGGTTGTATTAAAATTTCGGCATTGGATAACCAAGTCACCATTAGTTAAACCGTGCGCAATTTTTGCATTGTTAGCGTCAAACGCTGCTAATTTTGCCTCAAATATTTTATCGCTTGTGCTTAAAGAATTTATATTTTGTTTGGGTAAAATGCCGGCAGCATTACTTGGTGCTAATCCCCAATTAGCATTTGTTACTGGATGTTTAGCCTCTAAATAAGCCACCAAATTTGCCGCTATTCCCCCATTGCCTAAAATTTCTGTGTCAGGATTACCTTCATTGTTTATTGTGCCTCCGTTGCTTCCTACAATGCTTATTCCAATATCATAAAAAGTTGCGTAGTCCATAGGTTTTACAGCACAAATAAATTCGTTTCCTATGCCTACATTATTTTTTGAAGTTACGACCCACGCATTGTTATTTTTATTTAAATTGTAAAAATTTTTTAACATGCTAAAATTTTGCAAGCTAATTCGCATAAATTGGCCGTCGCCAGCTTTAATTTGTCCAGAAGGTACTTGCACTTTAAATTGTTGCCCTATACCTGACTCCGCAACTACGCTGTCCGAGTCCAAGAACATAAGTGTGGTATTTACTACAGCGGTCATGTTTTATAATATAACAAGTTTATTTTTTTGCTAATTTGCGCCATTCGTCAAGTTTTGTTTCTTCAAAGCTAATATTGCCCTTTCGTACCTCTTCTGCTTCCTCTGGATTGTCTTGCACGTAAGACGTAATAAGGTCTAAAAAGTAGTACGGTACTGACGGAAATTCTTTCTCTAGAGAGTTTATCCAGTCCATGCGCTCATGGTACTTAGGGTCGTCAAGCTTTTTTGCACCTTCGTTGCGGGGAATTTCTTGTGGCTCTTCCATTATTATAATAACCCTATAATATTTTTTTTCTTAAATAAATGCATCAAAGTTATAAACCACCACCTCGACGTTCATAATTGCTAGGATGCCAAGCGGGAACGTTACTTTTTCGTGTTGCATCTTCAGGTTCAGGTCCACTGGAATCTGCAAGACGTTGATATTCAGGTCGAACTCTGCTTTTTTTTATATCAATCACTGGTGCTAATCTATCGTTTTTTCGTCTCTGATGAAGACTTTCTCTTTTTAACATATTTTTAAGCCGTGAAAAATTTCGGTCGGTTTTTTCATATTGATTTGGGTCAGCCTCTGCCGTCATCATGTCAATTTGTCCAAGTGCAGCTTGTAAATTAGTTTGAAGCTCGTCTCGTTGTGCCCTTGTGACGTCATGTGCTGAGTGTTCTGCCATTAATGCATTATTCAACAGTTGTGTAGAAAATGGTGATGTAAATTGACCAATGTCTTGATCACGATTACCCAAATTTCTCATAAGTTCTGCTTGTTCTTCTAGTTCTTCCCGCTTCATATTAATAAAAGATTTTGCATATTCTTTTGTTGCCGAATCTCCCCCAAAATCAGAAACATCATTATATTCATTCATAAAATTTTTTACATTGTGTAACATATATGCCGTAACGCCTAAGGCACCAATTGCGCCAAGTGAATAACTGAAATATTCATTGCCCATATCCTTACTGTCTAATCCAGAATATTCAATACCCAATGCATCATTTAGGTGCGCCTGTATTTCTTGTTGTATCTGAAACTCTGACAAACCCCTCTCCATGCCCTCTTGTCGTATTTCATTAACTTCCATTTGCAACAACATACCTTCGCGCACTGCAATATCAACTTTTTCTGGGTGCTCGTCTAATTCAAGTGCAATAGCTTTTACAACTTTTGTGCGTTGCAGTCCGCTAACACTTGCGGCTTGAGCCAGCATGCTTTGCGGTCGCGACCCTGACACCTCGCTATAATATTTGTTTAGTTTGCTTCCGGGTTTAAACATTTTTGCCTGTGTTTTTTGCATAGTGTTAAGTTTTTCTTTCATTGAGAAAGGCTTGTACGTAGGACATTCCGCTTCGACAATTTTGTCAGCTAATGTCTCCCTCATATTTATAATATAGTATATATTAAAATAGTATGTTTCCTTATAAAGACATATGCAACAACCCTTCAATATCTGAAGCTGAAAAAGCACGTGCGGGGTGCTTAATAAAAAAACACTTATACACTGCTCCGAGAGGAGAATTTACAAAACATGGTAAAATTCGAGCTCCCCACAAGTTTGGAAATTTAGTTCCGTACAAGTCTATACCGTTAGACACACGTACGAATGGGCGTAAATTGTTAGGTGATGAGACAGGAGTAGATATTACTGGCGTACCGAGTCATTTTGGCGGACTTAACACGAGACAAGCTATAGGAATATCTGCTGGTGGCTTTGGAACTTCTGCTGGTTTATTAGCGCGAAACAGAATATATGCAGGCGCAAAAAATATGTTTAGCAGAACTAATCAAATTCCAGAGTTACAGATGGAAAGCTTACAACAAATGGAAAGTTTTGAACCTTACAATTTATATGGTCGTAGTTCAATACCTGGCGAACAAAGCTATGGCACAACATTTGCTCAACGCAACCGGGGAGCACCATATGCGAATGAAATTGAAAGAATGATAGAAGACAAAGAAGCACGTTCTGCACCCGGCCCGTACGACGAAATGGAAATGGGTAGATATCAAACGAGTTTAACAAGAGAATTGGACGCTGACGGCAATTTTCCGTTGCCAAGTTTTAAGGGAGACCTACCTTCTGTATCACCACCTGTAGAGCCAATAGCACCTGCTAGTGATCCCATTGTTCCAGAGGGATATAATTTTAATACTCCTTCCGACACGTTATCAGATGTTAATGTGGAGTTACCAAGCGAATACTTTGCCCCAGCTCAAAACTATACACTTTCAGGTGCGGACTCTGCAGATGTAGAAGAGCAATTGGGTGACTGGGGTGCGGCAGATACTATTTCCGAAGGTTTGGGTGGGTCAGGTATTGAATTGTCAGAAATTGGTCTTGATGGAGAAGCTGCGGCTGGTGCAGGTGCGGAAAGTGCGGAGGCAGCGGAATTAGCAGAAGCTATCGGTGGAGAGGAAGCAGCTGGGTATGTTCTTGGGGGAGCATTGTTTGGAACAAGTGCAGCAGGTGGACTTGATGCCGCTATTGGAAGTCTTCAACTTGGTGCAATTGGTGGTGCTATTGCAGGAATATTCAAAACACATAAAATAAAAACTGACACTCCTGGTGCATACCGCATACATGGTGGAGAAGAAAGACGAGCAGTAATAAGAGGTGTACCTGATGCGGATGAACAAAAAGTATCAGCTTTATTTGACAAACCTGGTGATACATATCTTGCTGTGCTCAACAAAATTGACAAAAATACAGGAAAACATATGACAACTTTAGTAAAAGAATTGGATTTGCAAGGGCTGGCAAAGGCACGGGCTTTGGTGCAAAGAAATCCAAACGCTTACAAAGGTTATGACCGTGGTATGTTACAAGCAATGGGACTAAACCCTGACTTAACAAATGGAAATTTTGACCCTGCTAAAATGTTTGACGGCAACAACGACGTTATTAATGAAATTAATGCCGACGGAGGAGTTGCTTTCGGACGAGCAGTCGCAGAACAAGGAAGAGCACTTGATGCATATGCAAAAACTTTTACAAGCAGAAAAGTTTTGTTGCAAAATAAAGCTGCTGTAAAAGCGGGCAAATATACTGGAATTGATAAAGACGCTATGATAGAGCAACTAAAACAATTTGCATACGATAACAACCTCGACTACGACACAGGAAAAGTATTGTCAATACAACAAATAGCAAAAAAAGGAGTGCGTCCAGGCAATTTTGTCGCACCAAAAATTACTGGACAAGACGTAATTGATAAAATGCGAGACATTCTTGCAAACCCTAAATATACACCAGATGGAGCAGGTAAATACTATGACATAACCGGTCTATCGCAGAATGAAAAAGACTATTTATCATACATTGGATTTGATCCAACTGCTCCTGGGACAGAATTAACCACAAAAAATTTAGACGGTGCAGTATCTCGTTTAACATACAAATCAAATTTAACAAAATATTCAAATTTACCAGATGGTGTGAATAAACAATATTTTAACCAGCAGTTACGAATTTACGCATGGGATCACAATTTAAACCCAGACGGTACTCCAATGCACCCTCAACAGATAGCAAACAAAGGTGCCAGACCTTCTACAATACCTCCAAGTTTGCAAAAAGATTATGACCGCAATAAAGCTCAGTTTGACAAAGATGAAAAGCAATATAAACGTGACAGTATGTCAATGCAAACGTATAAAACTGGTATCGCAGACCTAAACAAGTTAAATCAGCAACGATATGCAATTGCACATCAACTTGATCAACCAGGACAACGTCAAAATAGGAATTTACAACAACAATATGCCGACATACTCAATAAAATCAATCAAAAGTATCAAGATTTACAAGGTTAAAAAAGATACTGGTTACCGGTTACCCATTTAGGGCATTTTATTGATACCCCCTAGGGACTACTTCTTTTTTTTATATACTATATATATAAAACTATTATATATATATAGGAAAAGTAAGCTAAAAAACGGGTAATATGGATAACTGGGTAACCAGCCGTTCAAAATTCGTTGTCAGCGGAATAAACTGCAAACAGTCTGATGTTTTGGAAACACTTCACTGTTTTGCCATTAGGCTTGATGGTTTTGGTCCTGACGTTAAATGACGTGTGCATCGTGCGAGAGATCTTGTTGGCGCTCACATGGCGAAGGGACTCGATTTCCTGACATGCCCTGAAAAAGTCTTTGAAGACAACCATGTTGTGTTCGCACGGCTCAAACAACTTGGACAGTGCCTCCGAGATGTCCTCCGCGTCCAGCCACTCGCGATTCTGCTGGACCACCTGCACCGGTTCCTCCGCGCGATCCATAGTAAAGGATTGGCACACCATTTGTGCGAAGGTGGCACCGACGTCGTCACGTTTGACAAATACCGTCTTGATACTGTCGTCCGCCCGGCGCACGTTAAACTGGGCCTTTTTGCGCTCGTACATCTCGCCGGACAGAAAGCTATACACCGGCTCAATGAAGCGCAGGCGATTAGCCACGGAATCGTCCAGCCCGTTAATCTTGGACATGTCGTTGCAGAAGAGGAACGCTGTGCCAGCCATTTTAAACTCGGTTTCGTCCTTGTTGTTTTGACGTGCGGTAATCGTGTCTCCACCGGAAGCCATCATGTTGATCTTCTGACTGTCAAACACGCACGCGCGGGAAGCTTCGCTGCCCAGAAGAAAACGTTTGTCCTTAAGTGCAACCATGAAAGACAGGCCTTTCGCTTCATCTTGGACGACTTTGTGCGCAAGCACACCAGAGTTGAAAGTTCCGACCATCTTACCGAACGCTTTTTCCAAGAGCGTCATAAGGACACCTTTGCCAGAGTTGGTGTTGCCAAGGATGATGTACATCAGCTTGTCTGCAACGTAGCCAGCTGCTGCGCGGCCCAACGCCTTCATCAGATACCTGCCTTGTTCCTCGTTGAACACTCCGTAGATGCACACGTTCAGAATCGTGAAACACAGCTCGTCGTCCAAGTTGTCGTTCCAGGACCACTTGACTTTTTCAAAGAATCCTAACTCGTAGGAATCGTCGTCGTACGGATTAAACGTTTTCTGCGCAAAGTCGTAATACCCGTTTTCCCAAGCCATCTTGAGGTACGAAGCCTCGTTAAAAGTAACCATGAGTTCAGCTTCGTCACGGATGCCGTCGATTACCTGCGTCCACATGTTGTTCTGCTTCACAGTGCTCTTGCCGTATATCTCGAGCTCAGTGCAGGACGCCGCAAGGTTTCGCCAACCGCAAATCTTGTCGCTCCACAGGTGAGTGTTTGGATCGTACATGTAAAGCACGTTTTGACTTTTGCGGAAATGATAATGATTTTCCGTCAAAAACTTGACAAAGATCTCTGCGGCCATATGGTCGTTCAAGTCGTCGTTCGAATAAGCGACGGTGTTTTCGTCAAAGATGTCTTCAGGATTGAACTCGAGTTGCTTTACAGAAAGCTTGATCGGATACCCAATATCCCGTTGTATCACAGCCGCTGCGCGCTCAAGCATGGGTTGCACCGCAGTTTGAAACTCCGTAAAATCCTGTTCAGTGCGAACAAGGAATCCGTCGTGGATCACGGTGCTGGTCTCGAAACCGTTTTGTCTGAACTGTTCCATACAGGCAAGAATCGACTTGCGTTCGATGTCAGCGCCCACAAAATGGACGGCTGTTTTGTACGGGTCGTCTGGATTACGGGATTCGTTACGAGCTTTTGAAAAGTCCAGATACTTTCTAAAAGCCGGCAAATCCAAGAGTGCCCGAAAGCTTGCTTGAAAGTGTTCGCCAAGAGCAAGGATGATAGGATTCAAGGTTTGCCCGAAGTTCATTACCGAGTTGACGTGATTCTTCACGACCGCTTTGTCCATACCGACTCGAAGCACAAAAGCGTCGCGATCGTCGACGTACTCTTGCAACTCCGCAGGGAAACTGATATCGTTTTCCTTAAACAGCCACAGAAACAAACTGGGAAAACAGTTCACGATATCCACCTCAACATAACCAGGGGCAAGCGCACCGCGTAGAATCCGAGGACACTCCTGCAGATTCGGCTTGTTGAACTTTGCGTACATACGACCTGCAGGAAACTTTGCGATTCGCTGCGTGGTTTGAAAAATTAACTCGTGCGAAGTCTCCTTCCGCAGCTTCCTTTGCAGCTTGCGCAACCACAGTTTGTGATCTTCCGACACTTTTGGCGATTCGATTAACCGGTGAAGATTCTCGAGCGAAATCTTTTCAACACATTCATATGAATCCTTGGTAGCCATGATTGTATTGTTTTTTTGCTTGTAGGTGGCGATGATCATTCGTCTATAATAATCACGAAAAAAGTTCGAAATATAAACTACGGGCATAATGACATTCAAATATATACGACTGGTCCATAGCTGTAATTTTGAAATTCAAAACATTTGCCGCCCAAGTTCTAATTCAAATTTTAACATTTCGCGCCCAAGTTCTGGTTCCCCGGACATGTCAAATTTTGGAAAAGGCGGCTTTAAAAAGACGAACTTGACAGAACGTTCGTCATAATCGCACCACACCCTCGGTTTTTTTGAATGAGAATGTACTGTCTCGTTTGCGGAAGAACATACTTAGCAGCAGCCGGTCATCAGTGTCCTTTTGCGTTTGACAATGGCCCCGATCACACGGAGTATGACCGTGAAACAGAGTGGTGGTGCTACACCTGCGGAAAGTTCCTCGATCCGTTCGTCGCCTCAGACGCCTTTGAAAGACACTGTACCTGCCCTTTCGATGTCTGCCGACCCCGCCGATATTCCGAACGCGCCGAAGAAACGGAACGTCAAGATTCGCAGCGAGTCCCCGGTCGCTTTGGGGACCCGTACTCGGATTCGGAAACCGACGACGAGATCCCAGACGAAGAAGAAGACGAGGATGAGGAGCTTGAAGGACCTGGAACACCCCCAAGAAACGAAGAGGATTTCACCTACTTCTTGCTTACTCCCGAAGACCACCTCCGATACGGAATCGCAGTTGGCGGCGAAGGCGACAACCAGGGGTAGCTCGCTGCTTGAACTTGCGACCGCCGCTGAATCCGAGTACGTCAATAAGCTTTACGAGCTCCACGAGAAGTCCGCCAAGAGGCTCTTTTCTCACCTCGACGACTTAGGACAGATGCGCGCCGCAGCTATGTCCACAAATATGTGTGGAGCACTAGCAAACGAACGGGCCAAGCTGATTGACGTCGCGATCGCAAGCTCCAGCAGGAACACCGACGATGGCAAGATGACCACCGAGCAGTGGCAGTCGATCGAAAACACTTGGTTTGCACGCCAGAATCCTGAGTTGTATGTTGCTTTTAGGCCCTGAAACATAACTTGTAAAATATTTTTTTTATATGTTATTTTAAACATGGCAGCTCCAACGTGTAAAGTTGTTACAAAAGCTGGGGAACGGGGTGCACGAATCTTTCCAAAAGGGTGTAAAGTACGATCGAGGGTGACGCAAGAGACTCGAGGGTTTGTCTTAGATGACAACGATGACCTGGTAGAGGACGTGGATAATCCTGTGATCACACGAGTGAATAAGCAGGGTCAACAGAAACTAACAAAGAAAACAGGAGCACGGCAGGCTATGATCATAGTTACAAGTAGATATCAAAGGGCATTATACGAGGATCCGCAGTTCGGAACGTTCCAACCTTTAAGTCAAGCGCAAGTTATGCAACGACGAGCGGCGATGACGGCAGGGTGGGAAAAATACAAGTATCGTGATGATTCTACTGCAAGTCGCCGACGTATTGATTGGGCACAAACAAAGCATCAAACATTAGTGTATGACACGGGTGCAATGGGGACGTCCATGGATGTCAATATTATGAAGCGTATGGGATTTGTACCAAACGGGCCGGAAGTACCAACTGCTGCAGGTTCTTGGGCACGGGAGGGTGGGCTAACAGCTTTTAAACCAATGAAGCTACCACACGCATATGGCATAGGAACGGACACATTGTATTATAACCTTCAAAATGGAAATAATGGAGGGGTTGCTGCTTCTCCTGGATGTATTATGGAACCACACAGATCAATTGGAGTTGGTGGTCCTATCGTAGACGTAGTCTATCCAAGTGTTCCTTTAAGCGTACTGTTGGCATACGAAGCAGATGGTTCGACCACCGGCATATGGAAAGATATAGTGGTAGATATCGATATGGATGACCCAAACACTTTGAATTCATTATTTGGTATTGATGCAATTCGACAACTTGGCAGTCTTTACAAAATAAAATTTGGCACAGGTGTTCAATATCCAACAGACAATTTAGATGCTCATGCTGACATGGCACTAACTTTTCAAGGGCCTGCAATACCAACACATGCTGGAGGACCCGCTTAAAGAAATAAAATCTTATATTATATTATACTATAAAATGACAGTCTCAAAAGAAAAAAATCGTGAATATCAACAAAAATGGTTAAAAGAAAACAAAAAAGTGTTTTACGCTCGTCGTGTGTTGGAGAGAGCTTTAGGTGGAAAAAATGTGACATACGGTTCTTTACAAAACCACGGTCTGGAAAACAGACTCAATGAAATTAACAAAGCCAGAGCTGCACTTGAACCTCCTGCAAAACCTATAATTGCAACACTCATTGATAACATTGACTCAGCAGACCTTGCACGTGCAGTCGAACAGACAGAGCTTATGAGAGAGCAAACTGTGACTGCCGAGCAAATTCAAAAGGAGGCACAAGCTGCCCTAACAACCGCTCAAAACAGTATGATAACAGCAGTGCGAGACAAGCCTCGTGCGCAGCAGGTGCCACTGGACAATGCAGGACAACCTGTAACCACATTAACTGTGGACGATAACCGCATGAGTTTGCCTTTGGACCCTGAATTGTTTCCAAAAGCAGACGAGAACGAAGTGTCATGGACAGACATTTACAATTTCTTTCAGTATGTGTATAACGCTTACACAGACGGCCGAGTTGGGTTGCCTGAAAACGTCCGCAGGGTTCTAGTAAATAGAACATATGATGACCGCACGGACGCTGATACTTTTATTGCTTCCTACCCGGAAAAAGGTTGGGAGTCAAGGTTTGCAAAAGGACAACTTGCAAACGTAGTGCTAACCATGAGCGGCTGCAGAAGTGTCAAAGACACCTCTTTGCTCAAATGTCTTATGAAAAAAGATGCAGACAAGCAGTACCATGTTATCAACGAAATCAGTAAAAAGGCTGCAAACACGCAGACGTCATATGCAAACATGATAACCTTTATGCTAGACAGATATCCAAACATTTACGTTATCAACCCAGCTCTTATCACATTTCATAAAGCATTGGTTAAATTTGCAAACAAGGGCAAGGACCAGGCAGACGTAGAAAAGAAAGCGAAAGGCGAGACTGCACGTCGCACGGAGACGCTAATGCAAATGCCTTTTCAAGAAATTCAAGATTTTGCCATGGGCCACAATGAATTTAAGAATGTCAAATTATCACAAGTCAATTTGTTTCTTGCACTGTATAAAGAAGTGCCAGTAAGAGACAATTTTGGAAACGTAAAAATATACAAAGACCAAGGAAGTATAAAAGTGGGTATAAAACACCCTAACATGTTGTATTTACCTAGCCGCGGCAAAGCTTCCTTTTACTTAAACAAGTATAAGACACAGGCAAAGTATGGTCCGAAGGTTTATTCCCTATCTTCTGAACTGTCAAAACTTATTAGGGACAGTTTGTTGTCAAAGCCGCGCGAGTACTTATTTGTGTTACCTGACTCGTACGATCAGACGCCCGTTGAAAACAAGATTCCAGCCGCAAACGCATCAAATGACCATCCTATCGTGGAGACGATTATGAAACCGGTAATGGAAGCCATACAAAAAAAGTTTGGAAACGCAGTAATTACAAAACCTGGAGTGGATGAGCTACGCAAATCCGTTGTTGGGGAAGCGCACGCGGCCCTAGACAAGATACAACTTACAAAAAAGAAGGATCCAGGGTATGCGCAAGAACAGAAGCAGCTGTTGGCCAAAAGAATGACGCACGCTGTAGAGACGGCTAACAAGGATTATGCAAATATTCCATTACATGAATACAAAGACAAATTTACGGGCAAAGTTCCAAAGTTGCAAGCGTGGGAATATAATGGTAACGTTAAGGATTCTGCTTGAAGGTGATGTCGTTGAAATAGGTAAGCCTACGTCCATGGCCGCGCTGATTGAGTTGAAACTCGTGACGGCGTTTTGTGCCAAGCACAAGCTGTTCGCCAATTCGAATATTACGCAGAATCCGCAGGAACAGTAGTTCGCACCCAGAATCTTCGTCGACGCAAGACGCAACCTCGCAGTTCACTGCACACTCGTCGTCAGACAAGTTTGACTGCAGTCCTTCGAACGGGGTGCCCTTAACGTTCAAGTACATGCCTTGCGAGCAGTTGTTGATGCTAACGGAGGACATCAAGTAAAAACAACCCTCGTTAGCAAGATTCTTGATCTCGTTTTCACCGGGGTACGCAACGATGGTGCCGGGGATTATGGCGATCGCGTTCGCAAGAGTCTTCTCCTTGACCAGAAAAAAGCCAGTTTCGTCGACCTTCATCGACTTTGTGACATAAAGATTGCCGCACACCTCCACGATCGGCGGGTCGTCAAAGGCTTTGTACGGGATAATGACCTGCGGACATTTAAAACCAATCTTGGGATAGCGGCGAAAGTTTGGATACACGAAGCCACAGTTGTTTATGGTGCCATAAGTCGAAGAGGTGCTCTCCATAAAACGATTCCACATCGTTTGAACCATCACGTAGCTCGCGGGTACCTGCTCGGATTCCTCTTCTTCTTCGCTTTCTGGTTCAGAATCTTCGTTGTCTTTGTTTTTTTGTTCGTTTGCTTCGCTTTCCATGAGGAGTTCGTGCAACTCGGCAGGGGTGAGAATCCAGTCTGGAAAGTCTTCCAGGTCGTCGTTGGTAAAGTTGGTGACAACGTGGTGATTACAGACGCCGGAATCCACAGACAGCGCATCTTCAGCCTTCCTTTTTCTTCTGGTGCTGCATCCTCGGAATCCACAGCAAATATCTTCTGGTGACAAGTCTTCAGCCACTTTGTCTTCATTTTCACAGCCCATTGTAGTTGTTTCCAAGATTACGAGGTTGTAAATGACAGCTTTTAAGCTTCGCAGCTGTTTAAATATTCAAAATTTTAAAACTTTGCCGCCGAAGTTTCAGAATGTGATGACGTGGCATTTAAAATGTCAATTTGACATTCGAATGTCAATATTTTGAATTTGGGGGCAGAAGTTGGCGGCTATAAAATTCGAAAAGGTAGAAGGATTCAAACACTTTTCTAACGATGGCCGTTTGCGACACAATCAGTATGGACGATATTTCAAGCGGCGTTGCCTGCAAGGTATGTATGGATTACACACGATTCTATCATACCTGCAAACACTGTCACGGAAGAACGTGTATGAAATGCACAAACGACTTTGCGTACCTGTGCTACCAGTACGGTCGCCAGCCGAGTTGCGCCTTCTGTTACCAAGAGGTTCTCCTTTCGGACGCGTGGATTCTGCATAACGACATCCTGCGTGCTGCAGAAGAACCGCAAGTGGGCGACAAACGCGAACGCGATTGTGAGCTTCTCACCGACGACGACGATTCCGAATCACGCACGACCCTTAACTGGGCAGAGGAAGATATACCACCTGTCAGTTGGCGGTCATACTTTGTGCAAGTGGGGCTTGAGTTTCAAGCACCTATTAATCCTGAGTTGATTTTGGCGTTTCCGCCTGAGCTAGGTGAAATCCCTACTTGTTTGCTGCAGTTAGACGACCCGGAGTTTTTTAGAGAAACGGACGGTATGATTACGTTATAAAACGAGTAAATATTTTGTTGTGTTATAATAAATGAGTTTTCCTGACAAAAAATATAGCGTTCTTTATTGTGATCCCCCTTGGGCTTATGAACAGATTATGCAAAACAAAGGTAAGGAAAGCGGCTCTGCAAAAAAGCACTACAGCACGATGTCGATCGAAGAGTTGAAAGCTCTGGATGTAAAGACTTTGGCTGAAAAAAACTGCATCTTGTTTATGTGGGCCGCAAGTCCTCATTTGGAAACAGCGATTGCGTTGGGAAAAGCTTGGGGTTTTAAGTACAAAACGGTAGCTTTTGTGTGGGACAAACAGCGGCTGATTCCTGGTCACTACACTATCAGTCAGTGCGAGGTTTGTCTTGTTTTTACAAAAGGCACGATTCCGAAGGAGCGAGCAAGTAGAGTCGAGCGACAGTTTTTGTCCGAATCCAAATCGAAGCGGCACAGCGAAAAACCTCACGAGATTAGAGATCGCATAACTAATATGTTTCCAACGCACTCAAAACTTGAACTGTTTTCTCGGCACGTGACACCGGGCTGGGATGTCTGGGGTGACGATGCTGCTTTGATACCTGATCATAATATTATGTATATCACTCCCGTGTCCGACGATCTACAAGGATCTATAGATCACTTTGATCACGATCTAGATCACGATCTGGATCTGATCTGATCAAGATCCCTAGTATTATCTTTTGAAAACCCTAGTATTATTATAGACTCTATTATATTATCTTAAAAAATGACATTTCTTTATTATCTTAAAAAATGTCATTTTTCATTTCTAGTAGGCTCTACCGTATAAAATGATAAAAATGACGAAAAATCAACAAATTTCACCGAAAACCACCCAGAATCCTGACATATATAAACTCGTGTCAAGGCTTGATCGGCCTCATAATCGGTCGTTTTGGCCAGAAAAGTCTCTGTGGTGGAACCCCTGATCCAAAAATGGCCGATCATAACCTTCGTGAGTGTACGATCTGTCTCGGCGGAACCCGATCCGGCCCTGACAGTGAGATCTGTGTTCGCACGATCTGTGATTGTCACTACCCGAACAACGTGTTTCACAGTTCCTGTATCGCCAAGCTGATCCACGATCAGGAGTGTGACGCTCGCGAGCGATACTATGGTGTGCCGCTTTGGCGCAATCTGCGACAGTGGGCTCCTACCTACTTTAACTTCTTCTCCCAGCCGAAGTGTCCCAACTGCCGGGGCACGATCGCGAACGCCGCCACGCTCTGGCGGCAGGAGAAGGCTTTCGACCGGATCTTGAACGCCGCCTACATAGCACACCATGGTCCTGACGCCGAAGGAGGTATGATCTGCCAGTACCACATGCTTGATCCGAGCGACGACGACGAGCTCAGACGACCTTGGATCCTCGAGATCGCCCACGAGCGGAACATCAGGGTCGCCGGCGAGCCTATGCGTCTCAGGTACATAATCGACAGCTTCGACTACGACACACACCCTGAGCCTGATCTTACTGATCCGGCCGAGGAGAGGGATTCGGACGACGAAGAGTCCGTGATCGACCTCACCGAAGAACAAGACCTTGTTGTGATTCTAGATTAGTATGTAACTATTATATTTAAATATTCATACTTAGCGTCTTTTCTTTCGATCGTTGGTGTTCTTGTGATCTGTAATTGTGATCTGTGATCTGTAACCCGTATAAACCCTGATCAAATAAACTTGTGTAAAATCCGGGTAAAAAAAGAGGACTAATTGGTTACCGGTTACTCATTTAGGGCATTTTAATTATTCCCCCTAGGGACTACTTCTTTTTTTTTATATACTATATATAAAA
>Ga0181389_1000258_pt1 | contig 21971 bp, 21 predicted proteins | sample 12SPOviralmetaG_FD_130121 | JGI IMG/M metagenome (GOLD analysis project Ga0181389, IMG submission 130121) | Marine viral communities from the oligotrophic San Pedro Time Series (SPOT) site, San Pedro Channel, CA, USA - 12 SPOT_SRF_2010-06-29 | ecosystem: Environmental > Aquatic > Marine > Strait...
ATTACTGGCAGTGATGTGGCTGCGGCCAACATTGCTGGTCGTTCTGACATTACCAAGGAGCAGCTTGGTGATTTACAGACTAGGGCCACTGTAGGCACTAGGGGTTTGGGCAGGGCTGGCACTGTTGGCGGTATATTGAACACTATTGGCACTGCCTCTGCTGCTCGTTTGATGGATAAGCTAAAGAGTGACACGCCGACTATTGGCAAGCTGGGTGACAAGCCTAGTTATAGTGTGAGGCCTGTAACGACCAAGACTGGTTCTATTGTTGGTGTTACTGAGCCGGGTACTTTTGGTGGCCGGGTTTATTCTGGGCGTCCTGACATGAATCCTATGGCTTCCAAGAAGCAAGAGGATGACACTCCTGCTCCTGCTCCTGCTCCTGCTCCTAAGCCCAAGGTTGAGGAGCCTGTTGTTGATGTTGAGCAGATGGGTAGTGATCGCAGGGCCACGACAAAGAACAGGCGTGGCGGTGGCCGCAGAACTTCTTTTGGCACAAGGGCTAGTCTGATTAACTTGAGAAATGTTAGATGAGCAAGACTCCGGCATGGCAGCGCAAGGAAGGACAGAATCCTCAAGGTGGTCTCAACGCTGCCGGACGCGCATCATACAAGCGGGAAACCGGCGGCACACTCAAAGCCCCAGTAAAGGGCAAGGCGAAGACACCACAGAGCAAGCGGCGGCAGGGCAGCTTCTTGGTAAGGATGGGCAGCGCCAAGGGTCCGCTGATGAAGGATGGGAAGAAGACACGATTGAAGCTTTCACTAGAGGCATGGGGGCATCGTGGTGACAAGGCTAGTGCTGTACGCAAGGGTCGTTCTTTGTTAGCCTCTTACCAGAAGTCTAAGGAAAGGGCTAAGTCATGAAGTCAAAAGCAAGAACATTGATTGGCAAGCAAGAGAGCAATCGTATTAATGCTCGATTGCAACCAGCAATTCAAAATTTAATATCGGGCAAAGATGATGTTAGTGGCAATGCTCTTACAAGCTCCGAAACAAAGCGGTATGTTAGAGACATTAAAAATGCCATAGACATTGGAATGATTAGCAGAACTAACGCAAGGGTTAAGTCTGCTCTTGCCGCTGCAATGAAATAAGGAACTGTGTAAGGCATGAAACGTGCAATTAAGACGCCTAAAAAAAATAAAAGTTTGATTAAGGCTAGTGGTGCTGGCGATATACTTTTGCAGTATGGGCCTGTTGCTAAGGACATATTAACTGCTATTGGGGACTATGGACCACCAGCAGCAGCCGCTGGCAGTGCTGCTATGCTTGCTGGCATTAGACGAAAACTTAAAAAAATCGATGAAAAATATGGTGGAGGAAAGTAATGCCTAACGTAATGGGAAAGAAATATGCCTACACTGCTGCGGGAAAGAAGAAAGCCAAGAAGGCTGCTCGTTCTTTGCTGAGTGCTGCACAGAAGAAGTTGCCGCAGGATTTGCAGGATAAGATTGCTAAGAGCAAGATGCGCAGTGCCTAAGTATCAGTTCAGAGACGGCACTCCGTATGATGGGCCGTATTTTATTATGCAGGACGGTAGGGTTCTGTCTGGTGCAACTTACACACGCGACTCAAAGCGTCTAGTGGAGATGGAAGATGGCGGTCAACGAAGCGGGGAATTACACGAAGCCAGCGTTGAGGAAGCGCCTATTCAACCGCGTAAAGCGCGAGGGAAAGGGCGGAAGCCCCGGTCAGTGGTCAGCAAGAAAAGCGCAGCGTCTGGCTCTCTTGTATAAAAAGGCTGGCGGTGGATACACTAGCTGATGGCAATGGCAGATTCACAGAAATCCCTAAGAGCATGGACGCGACAGAAATGGCGCACCAAGTCAGGGAAGCCTAGCACTCAGGGCAGCAAGGCTACTGGTGAGCGGTATCTCCCTGCTGCCGCCATCTCTGCCCTGAGTGACGAAGAGTATCGGCGCACCAGCCGGAAGAAACGCGCTGCCGTAAGGCAAGGCAAGCAGTTCTCAAAGCAACCTAAAAGCATTGCTAAAAAGACTGCGAGTTACAGATGAGTTTCCTGCACACACTTAAACCAGAAGAGCGAGAGATCCTGCGCAGGGTGGTGAAGAAAGTCCACCTTGTTCACCACCCGAAAGAATTTGTTACTGACCGCGAGGCCGACAAGGTTATTGCGGCTATTGGTCCAGAGGTGGTTGATCGGATGATTAAGTTCGGCAAGGATCAGAAGGTTGACCAACTTTAGCTACAAGCCTGACGGCAACACCCTCAAAGCATTTATGAAAGACAATACGTTCTTTCGTGGCATTAGGGGGCCGGTAGGCTCTGGCAAGTCGGTAGCTTGTTGCGTTGAGGTCTTTCGCCGTGCGCTAGAGCAGAAGCCAAACAAGGATGGTGTTCGGCGCAGTCGATGGGCAATCATCCGAAACACCAACCCACAGCTTAGAACAACGACAATCAAGACTTGGCTTGACTGGTTCCCAGAGGATCAATGGGGCAAGTTTATGTGGTCGGTGCCATACACACACAACATCAGGCAAGCTGATCTGGAACTTGAGGTTATCTTCTTGGCCCTTGATCGCCCCGAAGATGTAAAGAAGCTGCTCTCATTGGAACTTACTGGCATCTGGATTAACGAGGCCAGAGAAGTGCCAAAGTCTATTATTGATGCGTGTACTATGCGTGTGGGTCGTTTCCCTTCTATGCGTGAAGGTGGGCCGTCATGGTCAGGTGTGATTGCTGATACTAATGCACCAGAGGAAGATCACTGGTGGCCGATTATGTCTGGCGAGGTGCCTGTTCCTGACCACATTCCTCACGAGCAAGCGCGTATGCTGGTCAAGCCAGACAACTGGAACTTCTATGTGCAGCCATCTGGTATGCGTGAGAAGATAGATAAGAACGGCAATGTTCTGGATTATGAGTCAAACAAAGGTGCTGAGAATGCCAAGAACATGCTTGAGAGTTATTACTCAAACCTTATTCGAGGCAAAACTAAAAGCTGGATTGATGTGTATGTAATGAACCGTCTTGGCACTATCCAAGAGGGTAAGCCTGTTTATCCAATGTTTAATGGTGAGACACATATTGCTACTGAAGAAATACCTATTGCTGCTGGTATTCCGTTGTACATTGGCATCGACTTTGGTTTGACACCGGCTGCTGTGTTTGGACAGAAGGTACGCGGTAGGTGGCTAATCCAAGCTGAGATTGTGGCAATTGATATGGGCATTGTGCGCTTTGCTGAGATGTTGCGCCAAGAGATTGCTACTCGTTTTGGCGATCTTGATGTGCATATTTTTGGCGATCCGGCTGGTGACTTCCGTGCGCAAACCGATGAAAGCACACCGTTCCAGATCTTACGCGGTGCTGGCCTACGCGCACAGCCTACACACAGCAACTCAGTAGATCTGCGTCTTGAGTCAGTATCTAGTAATCTGAATAAGATGGTTGATGGTAAGCCAGCGTTCTTGATTGATCGTCGCTGTCCCACGCTCATCAAGGGATTCGAGGGTGGATATAGCTATAAGCGACTGCAAGTATCTGGTGAAAGGTTTGATGACAAGCCTGAGAAAAATATGTATTCGCACATACATGATGCTCTGCAATATTTAATGTTGGGTGCCGGTGAGGGGCGTCAGCTTATCTCTGGTCAGAAGCCAGCAAGAGCATTTAATGCCAAGAAAGAGTTTGATGTCTTTGCTAGAAAGCCAAAGCAACAAAAACGCAGTGGCTTGTGGGCAAGGATGTAAGATGATACAGGTTAGTAAAGGAGACTGACATGTGCATTGGTGGCGGCTATAGAGGCCCAGCAGTAGATCCAGAAGCAGAAGCTGAGCAGGAGCGTAGAAAAGAAGCTGCGCTTTCTGAGAAGCGTGAGCGTAAGCAAGAGGCTCTTGCTGAATCTGTAGAGGCTACAAGCAGGGGTTCTGGTCGTCGGTCTTTAATTACTGGCTCTGGCGGTGGCATGGGCTATTTCAATGAGTATAACAGATGATTGTAAATACTGACGCCGGACAAGCCACATACAGCAACGATAAACTTGCTGGCATGTACATGAAGAAATACGAAAAGGCAAAGTCTCTACGAGAGAACTTTGTCGATTTGTTTGAAGAGTGTTACGAGTATGCGCTGCCACAGAGGGAGTCGTTTTACTATGAATCAGTTGGTCAACGTCGAGATGATAAAATCTTTGATGAAACAGCCGTTGTTGGTGTTCAAGAGTTTGCATCACGCTTGCAGCAGGGTTTGGTTCCGAACTTTGCACGATGGGCAGACTTTCGTGCGGGATCTGAAGTCCCGTCTGAAACACGCGAAAGCGTTGATAATGAACTTGATGAAGTAACTGAATACGTCTTTGAGGTGATTCAGAACAGCAACTTTGGTCAGGAGGTGCATGAGTCATTCCTTGATCTGGCAGTTGGTACTGGTGTGTTGTCTGTATCTGAGGGCGATGCAATCAATCCAATTGTTTTCTCTGCTGTACCACTTCCGCATGTAGTGCTGGATACTGGACCTGATGATCGCATCGATCATGTGTATCGTGAGCGTCAGGTACGCGCATCTGATGTGCCGTTGATGTACAAGCAAGCTAAGATTGGCAGCAAGCTACAGAACAAAATTAAGAACGCACCTGATGACAAGGTGAAGATTCTTGAGGTTGTGTGTAAGGATTACACAGTAAAGAACGATGAAGCCTATCTGTTTTACGCTATTGATTGCACAAACAAGGAAATAGTCAGAGAGGAGAAGTATCGTGGTGTGGGGTCAAATCCTTTTATTTGCTTCCGCTGGTCGAAGTGCAGCGGGGAAGTCTATGGACGCGGGCCTCTCATCAATGCGCTTAGCGCTATTAAGACTACTAATCTTACGATTGAGCTTATACTTGAGAATGCGCAAATGGCTATCTCAGGCATCTACCAAATGGAAGACGACGGAGTAGTAAACCCTGACACGATTAGTCTTGTGCCGGGTACTGTTATTCCAAAGGCTGCTGGCTCTCGTGGCCTTGAGCCTATTCGTGCAGCCGGTTCATTTGACGTAGCCAATCTTGTTCTGTCTGATATGAGGCTCAATATCAAACGAGCCTTGTACAATGACATGCTTGGTAATCCTGATCGAACCCCAGCTTCTGCAACAGAAGTTGCAGAGCGTATGGCCGACCTGTCGCGTCGTATTGGTTCTGCTTTTGGGCGACTCCAAGCAGAGTTGGTACAACCTGTTCTTCAGCGTGTAGTTTACATCTTGAAGAAGCAGGGGCGTATTGAACTGCCAACAATTAATGGCAGGGAAGTAAAGGTTCGCTCTGTATCGCCACTTGCACAGGCACAGGCAAACCAAGACATTACATCTGTGGCGCGTTGGCTTGAGTTAGTTCAAGCAACCTTTGGCCCACAAGTTGTGCAGATACTTATTGATTCAGAAGAAACAGCAGCATACCTCGGTAAGAAGTTTGGTGTGCCAGATTCATTGATCCGCGACCTTGAGGAACGCAGACAGCTTGTGGCCTTGGCACAACAGTATGCACAGACTCAACAGGGAGCAATGGGTGGCGCAGAACAAATACCTCAGTCTTGACGGCTACCAACGTGGTCGTCCAGATGATGAGAAGATAAGCATCAACATAGCTGCCTTGTTCAAAGATGAACTTGGCAAAGATGTGTTGAAGTATCTTAGATCAATCACAATAGAAGCAGTTAATGGCGCAGCAGTAACTGATGCGGAGTTGCGTCATATGGAGGGGCAGCGGTACATCGTGGGCCTAATAGAGTCGCGCATCCGGCATGGTCAAAAGGTGAAATCAAATGAATGAAGTAGAAGCAACAGCAGAAGACTCTGGCATTGTAACCGAGGGTGGCAATCCATTGATGGAGCCAGAAGCGGCACCCGATCCGCTTGCTGCGCTGCCTGAGAAGTTTAAGTCTATCGATGATCTAGTTGAGTCCTACTCTAATCTTGAGAGCAAGATTGGTGCTAAGGAAGAAACATTCCGCGATCAGTTTATGAAAGAGATGGAAGAGCAAGCCTATGCAAATAGGCCAGCCGATGTTGGTGACTATGTTCTTCCTGATAGCATTGATGATGAAACAGCAACAGACAATGATTTGTTGCAGTGGTGGGCAAAGACTGCATTTGAAAATGGCTACAGTCAGGATGAGTTTGCTGAAGGCATTGAGATGTATGCACAGGCAATCAATGCTGATGTGCCTGACTATGATGCAGAGGTTGCAAAGCTAGGCGACAATGCTAGTGCAAGGACTGAGGCAGCTAGTTTGTTTGCCAATCAGTTCTTCCCAGATGAAATGCTTGGTGCTGTAGAGCGTATGTGTGAGACGGCAGAAGGCATTATGGTTCTTGAGCATGTCATGGAAGCTATGCGTGAGGGTGGTCCATCAAACGGAGCGATTGAGGTTTCACGTGAAACAGAAGCTGATCTGCGTCAGAAGATGCTTGATCCACGTTATCACGATCCTGCGCGTAGAGATCCAACCTTTGTGAAAGAGGTTGATGATGGCTTCAAGCGTATATTCTCAAATGGCTAATGAGGTCATACGAGTTGGTAGGCTCTCGTTAATCAAAAGCCTACCCGAACATGCAGAGCGTGTTGCTGACAACATGCGCAAGGCTGATGTAAGGGAATGTTACATACACAACCTTACTCCACTTGAGGCTTTGACTGAGCCATTTGTTATTGATGGGGCAGTAACCTACACACTTAGGCTTGATGAAACGCCCATTGGTATGTGTGGGAATGTGCCAATAGATGATGTCCACGCTAGAATCTGGCTACTTGGCACTAATGGAATCAACTACAACTTTCGTCCGTTCTTGCGGGGCTGTCGCGCAACGATTGATTTGTTGCAGGGTAGCTTTGCAAGCGTTGAAAACTATGTGCCAGTGGATCATCACGACACAATTATGTGGTTAAGTTGGTGCGGGTTTACCTTCGATGAAACTATGTATGAAATAAACAGTCACACCTTTATGCGATTTGAGCGTTGCGCTGTAGATAAAAATGATGGTATTGGTGAATTAAGTCGGCCTGTAATGCACTGAGCGACCCGCAAGGACAATCGCGTTGAGGATGCCAAACAGATAACCGTCAATGTGTAAACAACCTTTGAGGACTGTAAAATGGCGAACACTATTGATGTCGCATTCATTAAGCAGTTTGAGTCTGAGGTACACATGGCTTATCAGCGTATGGGTTCCAAACTGCGGAACACTGTGCGTATGGCAAACAATGTGACTGGCTCGACTGTTCGATTCCAAAAGATTGGTACTGGCACTGCTTCTACCAAATCACGCAACGGCAACGTAACCGCAATGGAACTGGCGCATACGCAAGTAGAAGCCACCATGGCTGACTTCTATGCTGCTGAGTACATTGACAAGCTGGATGAACTCAAGATCAACATCAACGAGCGTCAGGCTGTAGCGCAATCTGCTGCTGCCGCACTTGGGCGTAAGACTGATGACATCCTGTACACAGCAATGGACGCTGGCGCTAACTCAACTCAGATCCACGACGCATCATCTGCTCTTGAAAAAGCTGATCTGCTGTCACTGTTTGAGACATTTGGCACAGCAAACATTCCAGAAGACGGTCAGCGTTATCTGGCAATGCACCCGAAGGGTTATGCTGATCTGTTCAACATTACTGAGTTTGCATCGTCAGACTTTGTTGGTGAGCAGAATCTTCCGTTTGCTGGTGGCATGACAATGAAAGAGTTTCTTGGTTTCAAGATCTTCTCAACGTCAGCGATCACTGCCGGTAAGAACATGGCGTATCACACTTCAGCTATTGGTTTGGGCATCAACGCTGATGTCACGACTGAGATCAACTATGTCGCAGAAAAAGTATCACACCTTGCAACCTCGATGATGTCGATGGGTGCAACTGTTATCGATGATAACGGTGTGTACGAAGTTCTGGACAACAACTAGGAGGGTTAGGAAATGGCTTTTGCTTCAAGCGGACTAACTCGTGTTGGTGGTGATTCAAACGGTAGCTTGTGGATGTACACATCTGCCGATGCGATTGCCACGGTAAATACCGCAGGGTATTTTAACAGTGCAGCAAACATGCTTGATGTTCGGGACTTGATTATCGTTCGTGATACCAATGTGCCAACAACAAACTTTTGTACTGTTTTGTCAAACACTGGTTCAGTTGTCGATGTGTCTGATGGCACTGCGGTAGCTGAGACAGATGGCGACTAAAAAGGAGAGGGGGGTGAAAGCCCCCCTCACTACTCATGGCAGTTAGCAGCACCGCAGCAAACTCAGCAGTTGATATCTGCGCAAGGGCATTGATCCTTATTGGCGCAGAACCAATTACGTCATTTGATGACGGCACCACAGAGGCTCTTGTCTCTGTGAACATGTATGAGGATGTGGCTAGAGCATCTCTAGTAAACGCACGTTGGCGGTTTTCTACTAATCAGGATGTACTAAACAGACTGACTGATGCTCCAACTGGTAGATATGATAATGCTTATCAGCAGCCAGATGGCACGTTAATGATTCATGCTATTACCGTAAATGATAACCCGATTGAGTATCAGATTTACGGTGATAAGATTTATGGCAACACATCAACAAATGATGTTTTGATTGCAGATTACACATACAGGGCAAACGAACAAGATTGGCCCTCGTACTTTACGATTGCTGTTGAGTATGGGCTGGCAACATTGTTCGCCACATCTATTGCAAGAGATCCAAGTCTTGCGGCTTTAATGCAAGACGCTTCAACAAAAGCGATGGCAAAGGCTCGTAGTTTGGATGCACAGCAGCAGACCACGCGCAAGCTGGTAACGTCGAGGTTTATTACTGACAGGCGAAGTTAATGCAAAGAGTCCGCGTACCGATAAGTAACTTTCAGTATGGTGAGATCAGCCCTTCTCTTGTTTCCAGAACTGACACTCCGCTTTACAACAACTCAGCAAAGAAGATTGAAAACTTCTTTCTGCGTAACGAAGGTGGTTTGCTCAAACGGTTTGGCACCAAGCGCTTATATGAGTTTGACACTACGGTAGACTCCTCCGCTACCCAGCAACTCAGGCTGGTGCCATTCATATTCTCTGATGATGAGCGTTACATCATTAGTCTTGAAAGCGCAAAGATCCGCATATTCCAGATCAATCCTACGACTGGCGCTGTTTCTTTGATTCAAACGCTTACTCAAGATGTTGATAGTAATGCTATTCCTTTTACCAATGCCAAGCTGCCAGAACTAACATACGCACAAGCTGGCGATGTTATGTTTATTGCGCATCAAACATTTATGGTGCGCAAGTTAGTGCGCACTAGCCTTACAACATTCCAGCTTGAGTTGATGACATTCAATGAAAGTGCAGATGGCTTTAGAATAAATCAGCCATACTATTCTTTTCAGCCAATAGGTATGACTCTTGATCCCTCTGCTTCTAGTGGGAATAGCATTACAGTCACAACAAGTGCTAACTACTTTGACATAACCGGCAGTCAATCAGGTGGTAACTATCCTAACTCAAAGCATGTCGGGTCAGTCTTGCGCTACCACAACAACGAGATAACAATCACATCTGTTCAATCTGCAACACAGGCAACAGGCAATGTGCAGGACGAGTTGCTTGTGCATCTTGATAGAGACGCCATTGAAACAACAGATGGCAGCACAAGCATACACATAACTTTTGTTAATCATGGCTTGGCTGTAAATGATTCAATAACAATATCTGCTGCTGGTGCAGTTGGCGGCATATCAGCAAACAACATAAATGGCACTCGTACAGTAACTGAGGTTATTAACGAGAATGAGTTTGTTGTTGTTGCTGGCGCTTCTTCTAATGATTCTACAATAGGTGGTGGCTCTCCAAAGATTGTCACACATGCTGCGGCTACAGAGTGGGGTGAGCAATCATACAGTGAACTGCGCGGCTATCCCGGTGCAGTTACCTTCCACGAGAACAGACTATGGTTGGGCGGCACAATAGCCCAGCCTGATGGTATATGGGCAAGCAAGTCTGCTGATTACTTTAACTTTGATGTTGGTGATGCGGAAGATGATGATGCGCTTGACCTGACGGCTTCTATTGGTGAGATCAATACTATACGCCATCTGGTGTCTAATCGTGACTTGCAGATCTTTACCAGCACATCGGAAATGTATGTGCCGTCATTTACTGAAAAGCCAATCACACCAACCAATGCACAGGTGCGCAGACAAACATCTTACGGTGCAAACTTTGTGCGTCCTGACTCGTTTGATGGTGCCACGATCTATGTGCAGAAGACCGGCTCTGTTGTCAGAGAGTATATCTATTCTGACTCAGAAGCAGCGTATGTATCTACTGGCATCTCTGTGCTGTCACCGCATTTGATTACTGGTCCGGTGCAAATGTCTATTTTGCGTGGTGCTATTAACCGCCCAGAGTCGTATGCCTTTGTTCTGAACAATGATGGTACGCTTGCTGTGTTTACATCGAACAGGGCAGAGCAACGCGCTGGGTGGACACAGTGGACTACAACAGGCAAGTTCCATTCTGTATGCACAGTAGATGATCGTGTGTTCTGTATTGGCACCTATGACACAGGCGCTGGCACATCTAAGCATGTTCTAATGGAGTTTGATTCTTCACTGAACATGGACTTCTCCAATGACTTTACCGGCTCTGCTGGTGTGTTCGATGTCTCTAGCCACTTTGCAAATGGTGCAAAGGTCAAGGTTGTTAGCGGCAATGATTACTTGGGTGAGTTTACAGTGGCTGGTGGCAATGTAGATGTATCTGCTGTGCAAGAGATAACAGCAGCAGAGATTGGCTTTGGCTTTAATGTTGAGGCTGAGACGCTGCCTATTGATGCACAGATTGGTGGTGGCCCACTTACAGGTGAGCCTCGCTCTGTAAACAGGGTTGTGGTTGATTTGTTGAATACTTTGTCTGTATCAGTGAATGAGAAGAGGCTTGTTATTCGCACTGTCACTGATGATTTTAGTCAGGCGCGTGTGCCTGTTACTGGCAAGAAAGAGTTTCGTTTGCTTGGGTATAGTAAAGATCCAACAGTTAAAATTACACAAACTGCGCCAGTGTCACTGCAAGTGAATGGCATTGTTGCGGAGGTATCGTTCTAATGGCAATACCATTTATGGCAATACAAGCTATAGGAACTACCCTTAGTGTTTTTTCATCTATCCAATCTGGAAGGGCTAAAAGGTCTGAGGCTGAGTTTAATAGAAAGCAGCTTGAGTTTAAGGCCAAGATGCAAAAGGTTGAGGCTGCGGAAAAAGCTAATCTTCGCTTGCGCGACTTTGATTCTGCCCAAGCATCGAACCGTGCCTTTGCTGCATTTATTGGCAGAGATCCCGGCGATAGATCTATGAAGGCATTCATGGATAGACAGAAGGAGATTGCCTATCAAGACGCAGAGGCTCTTGAGTCTGGTGCTTTGATTGAAGCCTCACAGACTAGGCGTATGGCTGCTATGGAGGGTGAGCGAGGACGCAATGCTATTGTTGAGTCTTACTTTAATGCTGGCAGCGCAATCACTACTGGCCTGTATCGGTATCATGTTTACAAAACGGATGAGACATAATGGCTGTAATTAAACAAAGGCGTCAGTTTCTTCCGCAAAGCATTGGTGTAGTACGCGCTAACACTGGTGCTGCTGAAGTCGCTCGTAGTGTTGGCGGTCTTGCTAATGCAATGATCGAAACATCATTTGATGAACTAAAAAAACAAGCTCGTGATCGTGGGCAAGAGTTGGCAGAAACCGCTGATCTTCGTGCTATTGATCCTAAGACTGGCAGGATTGAAGCGCTTACTGTCCCTGTTGATCTCGGACGCGCTGCTGCTGACTCGTATGAAGAACTCATTGAGAGACGATATGTAAGCCAGACTGAACAAGACTTCAAAACAAAAGCTGCTGAACTTGCTGTTGAGTTTGAGTTTGATCCTGATGGAGTTGCTAAATTTGACAGCCAGTTTAGTGAGTTTATTGAAGAAACAGCAGCTAATGCTTCGCCAAAATTTGCTACAGCTTTTAAGAACTTTGGTGCAGCCCTTCTGTCTTCTAATAAACTTAGCCTACAGCAAAACAGAAATAGAATTGAAAGACGCTCTTTAGCATCAGACGCGGCTGTATATATTGACCAACAAGTCTCAGATTATACAGACATGATATCACTGCCTACTTATGCACCGGGATCTCCGGCAGCAGAAGATGCTGAGATACTGCGCGACATTGCTATAATGGAGTTTGAAAAGGCTCAAAAACTTTTCCCAGATCTAATTACACCGGCTCAAGTAGAAACAGCTAAAGCTAACTTTGATCGCGCAACAGATGTTGCTATTGGCAATCGAATTATTAACAAGATCGAACTGTCCAGCGACATGGATTACGCAACTGTAAATCAGGTTGTGCGTGTTATTCGTGCGCGTGGTGCTGGATTAGAAACTTTGCCTGATGAAATAAAAATGGATGTGTCAGAGATTTTAATGTCTCCAACATTCAATGATAACGTCGATACAGTAATGCAAGACATCAAGCAATATGGCTCAGACAAATCTATTGAAGCAACTATTGCAGCAGCAGAAAAATCAGAAGAAGAGTCAGAAGAAGATGAAAAGCGGCGTAATGCCCAGCTTGAAAACAGATTTGAACTCATGCCAAAGCGTGAGAGGGTTGTTTCTAGCATTACTGATGCTCTTAATAACAATGACTTTGCCAATGCTGGCAAGCTGTTTAACGAGTATTCAAAAGCAGCTATTGCATCAATTAAGGGTATAGAAGACGAAGGTGCTATAAATGCAGTAAATGGCAACATTGATTATGTACGTAATTTCATGCTGGATCAGATTGTAAACAAGGCGAATGGAACAGCGGCAAACGCATCTGATCTGTCTAAGTTTGCAAACTATGTTATGAGCAATGGTAAGGCTCAAGACAAACCAGAAGGTGAAATGCTAACACTTGCAGACAATTTTATTGAGTTGTCTCGCGGCGTTAATGTGCAAAATAAGTTAAATGGTCTTGTATCTGATGCCAGACGCCTAGCTTCTGATGAAGCTGCAACAAGAGCGTCTCAAGCTGATCTAGATACAGCAGCCGCAATGTCTACTGGCTTTGCAGATAATTCAACAGCTAGTGTCAAAAGAGTTGCAGACCAACTTGTAAGGCCAAAAGGCTCAATGCCTAATTGGTACCTTAATGAAGGCTTTGAGTCTCGTTCAGAGTGGCTAACTAAGCTAATGACTCAAGCTAATGGTGCATTGCCGGGGCCACTTATTAATGCTTTGAAAGGCTCTTTGAAAGGTAGGTTTGATAACCGACCAGAGGATCTTGTAAAGCTGGCTCAGTATTATGCACAGGGTCGTCAAATGCCTAGTGCCTTTGGAACTCCAAGGAACCTTTGGCAAGATCACCTTAGTGCAGAGGAAATCGGGTTGCTTGAGGGTGCGCTTGCTGTTGCTAGCTTTGAGGGCATTGATAACTTTCCCAGCATTCTTGCTACTTTGCGTAATGCGTGGCCGGATGGGGTTCCAGAGAATCAAAAGGTGTTTGATGACAAGCTGCGCAGCCTGTTTGGTGATGGCAAGACTCTAAACGATCTAACGGCAGAGTATTCTGTTACAGAAACCTTTGGCTTTACCAGTGACATACCGAACCCGAATATTGCTGGTGAGATTGAGCCGCTTGTTAAGTGGGCAATATTGTCAAACAATGACTCTGATGGTGTTAAGAACATGGTAATGCGCTATGTCGATCAGCATTATCCAGAGACTAATGGCATTATTCTTGATCCGGTTTTTGGCAACATAAACAGGTCTAAGTTTGCTCTGTCCAAAACCTTTCATGAAAGAACGCCACAAGCCATTGCGGCACTAAATACTATTGTTCAAAGGAAAGTCCAGTTAAGTGGCGCAGAAGATGACCCGCGTAACAATTACTACTTTGGCGTCAGCGTTGACAATGATCGCTTGCGTGAAAGCATGTTAGTTGGTGGACGCCCATTGCCACCGGGCTACAAGTCTCCTTACGAACGGCGCATGGATGAGATGGAAGCTATTGCCGCCGGAGAGATGGATCCATCTGAGTCGATTCCTGTTGGTGCTGATGGCAGTATAAGAACTTATTTGGTGCCACAGCCTTTGGCTCCTGTTGGTGGCGAAGAGAACGTTGATACAGTTTACCAGATGTACAAGATAAATGATCGCACTGGTCAAATGACCCCTGCCTTTGTTTATAGAAAAGATGCAGATGGCAATGTCTTTGCAGAAATGGTGACTATACGCATGTCAGAAATTTATGCAGAGTTGGGTGTGGCACAGACAGGATATGTTTATCCATGAAGATTGTTTTAGATCCGTTTGCTCATAATGACGTTCTGTATTCTGGTGTACAGACTCAGCTTGCTGCGGATGACCCAGCATTTTTTGATGTGGTCGAAGCATCTGTAGGCTATACCTACGATCCAATTATTGAAGCCATCAACAATAGGATTAAATATGACGGCCTAGAGGACATCAACTACCGTCCCTTAGATAACATTGATGGCTACGAGGCATACCGTGATGACCTTATGGATGCTAAGAACGCCGAGCATATGGCTGATCTTAAACGCGCTATTGATGAGAACCTTGCAAGGCGCGACGTACTGGCTAAAGCAACTTTTGGTCAGCACTTTTTTGCTGGCCTTGCTGATCCTGTCAATCTTGTTGCACTTCCTTTTGGTGGGCCTACCGTGGGTATGGCTCGTTCTTTTTTAAGGACAGGTGGATCTGTTGCTGGATTAACTGCATTACAAGAAGCTGGTCGAGCAACTTTTGATCCTGTTGGCACAAAAACAGAAGTTGCGATTAATGTCGGCTCTGCTTTTGTTATTGGCGGTTTACTTGGCAGTGCAATATCTATTCCTGCGTCTCGTCGCGCTGCCGCATTTGAGGCTACTGAAAAGTCGCTAGGCGAACACGCTGCTGTTCTTCGTGCGCAACCTGATGTGAACAAGAATCTTCCGTCACCGACTACTGAGCGTCCCTTGTCTCAGGTAGAAAACTATGAACTTGATGCCGTTACTGGCACCGCTCCACGAGTTATTCAACAGTTACAAGAAACAGCAGATGAGGCTGTAAGGCTCGTAGATGAGCGTAGAGCGGCATTTGATCGTGCAACTACCCCAGATGACATGACAAGAACTAAGGCTGCTCTGGACGAGGCTGAGGAGTCTGCAAGCAATGTTCAAGCAGAACTCAATGCGCGTAAGAACGAATATAATATGTTCCAGCGCGAGGCAGATCTGCGTAAGGCTGACCAAGCTGCCATTGATTCTATGGACAATCCTTATGGACTGCCAAAGAATCTGTGGACTGACAGCATATTTTATAAGTTTGTAAGCACACCTATGAAGCGAGTGCTGCAAGACACCGGGATTACTGATAACGCTAAGAAGATTATTCTTGGAATTGCTGGTGATAGCGGCATCTTGCTTAACATGCACCGTGGTGGATTGCGTCTTGGCCCATCTGTTTATCAGAAGGCGGCTATGCGTGATGGCGAGTGGGTGCAAGTCTACGATGGGCTGCGGAATATCTATGGTTCTGAGTTTGGCAAAGGCAAGCAAACATTTCTTGATTACGATGCCAGCAACAATTTGATTGGTAAGGCTGCTGAAAAGGTATTTCAAAAGTCTAAAGACCAACCTCAAAACATGTCGTTCCAGCAATACATTACAGAGGTTAATAAAAAACGTATGCGCGGTGAAGCAGCATCAACAGATGGTGAGTCTCGCGCAATGAAGTTGCTTGATGATTTTTATGAAAACTGGGAAAAGCGCCTTAATCAGACCGGCCTTATTGGCAACAGAGCGTTTTATAAGAACAAGTCTATTTTGCTTGAAGGTGACATTGCTAAACGACAGGCAATTGTTGACAATCTAAGAGTAAAATTAAATAGAACTGCGGCTGACGAAGATCGCCTTGCGCACAACCAACGTATGCTTGGCCGCCTCAAGGATCAAAAGGAAGACATTGATCTACAGATTGAGGCGATGAAAGACTTTCCTGCTACTGGTAACTTTGCAGAGAAGTTTCACCCACGCTACTGGCTTAAGGGCGAGGTTGAATCTCGCAGGGCAGATCTGCACAGGATTTTGACTGAGTGGTATCAGAAGAATCCTTATGTGTATGTTCTTAATGAGAAAACTGGCAAGTATCAAAGGGTGCGTACAGATACTGATACAGCCGGTAAACGAGCAGATGAAACAATAGATAAAATCCTGGGCCTAGATGATGTTACCGCAGAGGGTAATGCTTTCTATGGTTATGGACGATCAAAGCACTTCCGTCATCGTGACGTTGATATTCCTAACGAGCTTGTGCTGGACTTTATAGAAACCAATCCTGTTGCTGTTATGAAAGCATACACAGCAAAAGTTGCGCCTATGTATGAGATGCAAGCTAAGTTTGGCAAAGGCATTGATGATCTGCTTGATGAAGTAGAAGACGACTTGCTTGCTGCTGGTGTTGGACGACTGCGTATTAATAGAACATTGCGTGACATCCGGCATCTTAATGATCGTGTACAGGGTCAGGTTATTCGTAATCCAGATGCTCTAAACTACAAAGCTGCTATTGTTCTTAAAGATCTAGCTATGCTGAACTATCTTGGTTCTGCTGGATTTGCCACTCTTCCTGACTTTGCCAAGATCATGATGGAACATGAGATGGGTACAGTTTGGAAGAGCTTGTTTGGTGTAATGTCTGACAATCGCATCCGCATGAGTGCAGAAGAAGGACGCATTGCTGGTGAGATTATCGACATTCTAAAGGGTGATGCTCACCTAAGATTTAGCGAGAATATGATTAACAATCCCTTGAATGAAGGATTGATGTCAAATGTGCGATCAACATTCTTTATGCTTAATGGTGTTGCGCCTATGACCGCAATGTTCAAGAAGCTGGATGCTATTGCTCGTGGACATACGCTTATTGATTACTCAATTAAGTTGACTCGTGGTGAGGCTACTGAGCAAGAGATTGCTTACTTGGCTAGGTACAATATTGGCAAGCAAGAGGCTGCTGAGATTGCTAATGCGCCGTGGGATAAGACTGACGGTGGCTTGTACTTGCCTAACACACGCGAGTGGACGACAGGACGTCAGACTCAGGCTAACTATGTCGATCTAGGCTATGACACTATTGTATTTAGATATGGTGACGAGTTTAATGTCAGTCGTATTGTAAGCGATCCTGATGAGTATGCTGCTGCGCGTCAGCGTCTTGGATGGAAAGACAAAGATTCCGGCATACCTTTTGGTTTTCATGAATATGTGCATAACGAAAAAGGTGTTGTGTATATAGATCTTGAAGAGATTTCTAAAAGATTTGCAGCTTTGAAAGCAATGCCAGCCAAAGAAGCAAGGGCATTAATTAAAAAGAACAAAGATCTTGTTGCTGAAATGGCAGATGGCCCAGCTAAGCGACAGGCTGAAATAGGCATAATGCACGCTGAGTTTCGTTTGAAGCACGCAGATTTATTCAAAACAGACAAAGATCTGCAAGACTTCTTTTTGCTGCACGAAATGTTTCACGGCAAGTTTAAGAAACGCAAAGGTGAACAAGAAATTGATTATGAGCGTCGAATTAACAATCACGCTCTAAAGCGCTTTAATAAAGAAAAGCCGATCAAAGAGAGCAAAACATCACAAGGCACAGTTGAACACTTTCGCACATCAATGAACAGCGGCATTGGCAATACAGTTCTTATGGGTACGCCAGCAGACAAGCCGATTGCTGTTGATGGCGTATTCTATGTGCCAATGCACATTGCTCGTCAGGTTGGCATGAAAGAAGACCCAAAGTTCAAAGGTTATGCGCGTATTGAAAACGGTATCTTGTCTATGCCATTTCAGTTTCTGTCTTATAGCCTTGCTGCCGCTAATAAAATTACGGCTTCTCTTGCCCAAGGTCAGGTAAAGAACCGTGCTATTGCAATTAGTGCAGCTATGGGCCTTGGGTATATGGGTATGGAATTAAAGTACAAAGACTGGCAAATGGATCGTATGGACTTAGGTACAAAGATTGCCAGATCTTTTGATGCTTCTGGTGTTGCTGCTTTGTATTCAGATCTGTTTTATACATCGATGGGTATTAGTATGGCTCTTGGTGGACCTGATATTGGGGCTGGCCTTATCAAGCCTAAGTTCCAGCAAGAGAAGAATGCCCTTGACGCAATTACTGGTGTAGCTGGTGCTGGTCCATCTTATGCTGTAGATGTTGGGCGTGGTGTTGCTAAATTTATACAAGGCGATTATGGAGAAGGTGCCGCAGAAATATTGCGTAAACTTCCCGGCGCACAGTTGTTTTTCTTAAAGGACACAACCAACGAAACAGCTAGAGCCTTCGCGGGTGGACGTTATTAACTAGAAAGAGTAGGATTGCGGTATGACAATCAACCTTGCAGACAATACACCTCGCGTATCGTACGCAGTAGCACAGGGGGCAACACAAACCTCCTTCACCGTATCGTTTGAGTTTTTCGATGCTGCGGATCTAAACGTGTATGTTGATGGCACACTCAAAACAATTACTACTCACTACACAGTGTCAGGGGGCGATGGATCAACTGGCACGGTAACAATGAGTGTTACTGGGGCTACTGGTGGTAGCACAGTCGTTATTACACGCGACATCGATCTTAAAAGAACTACTGACTTTCCTGCATCTGGATCGTTTCAGATTGGCTCACTAAACACTGAGCTTGATAAGCTGGTTGCTATTGCTGCTGACCTTGATGACAAGGCATCACGCGCACTACAGCTTACTGACTTTGACACAGCGGTATCTTTGGTGCTGCCTGATGTAAACACACGCAAGGGTAAAACACTAGCATTCAACGCTTCTACTGGTGCTGTTGAGGCTGGGCCTAGCACATCTGATGTGCAGACTGTATCTGCTACAGCAGCAGACATTGCAGCGCTTGCTGACATTGAAGATGGCACGACAGCTACAGATGCCATCTCTGGCCTTGCTGCTATTAAAGCCAACGTGACTACGGTTGCAGGAATAAGCAGCAACGTGACTACGGTAGCAGGAATTAGCAGCAATGTTACCGCTGTTGCTGGTGATGCTTCTGACATTGGCACAGTTGCATCCAACATTTCCTCTGTAAACACCAACGCGACAAACATTAGTGCTATCCAAGGCGCGGCTGCAAATGCTTCAACAGCTACAACTAAGGCATCAGAGGCGGCATCATCGGCTACGGCTGCTGCGGCGTCTGCAACAACGGCCACTACTCAGGCAAGTACAGCCACCACACAGGCCACAACATCGACCACAAAAGCTGGAGAGGCGGCGACATCTGCCACGGCTAGCGCAACTTCTGCAACCGCTTCTGCAACAAGTGCAACCGCATCGGCATCGTCTGCCACTGCTGCGGCTGCATCACAGACTGCTGCTGCTTCTAGTGCGGCTGCTGCGGCATCTAGTTTTGATAGTTTTGATGACAGGTATCTTGGACCTAAATCATCCAATCCATCTCAGGACAATGACGGAAATGCCCTAGTTTCTGGTGCATTATATTTTAATAGCACCGCCAACGAAATGCGGGTGTATGACGGGGCCAACTGGATTGCGGCTACATCTGCTGGCAATGTCTCGCTGATATTGTACGAATACACAGCCACATCAAACCAGACTACATTCAGCGGCTCTGACGATAACAGCGCTACTCTGTCCTATACGGCAGACAATCTGCAAGTCGTGATGAACGGCGTCATCCTTGACCCATCAGACTATACAGCCAGCAACGGCACATCTGTTGTGTTGGCTTCTGGCGCTGCTACCAATGACCTAATCAACATCTATGCCTTCAAGTCATTCACCACAGCAGACATGGTGAGCAAGACCAACGGCGGCACATTTGCTGGTGCGGTGACTGTGCCGCAACTTAATGCTGACAACATACGCATCGACGGCAACACCATCAGCAGCACTGACACGAATGGCAATATAAGTTTATCGCCAAATGGCACGGGCGACACGATTATTGCGTCGGGCAACGTCGGCATCGGCACTAACAGCGTTGCGTCTGGTGGCTCGAACACTACTAATTTCAATGTTCACACACCCGCCGCTACGTCTGTTTATTTAAAGCTGTCAAATTCCTCAACTGGAAATTCAGCATCCGACGGGCTTGATTTGTCACAAGATTCCAGCGGGAACGCTTATTTTATCAATCGTGAAAACGGGTTTTCGTCGTTTTGGACGAACGCTACAGAACGTATGCGTATCAACAGCAGCGGCAATGTTAGTCTTAACGGATTGTCTAACGGAACACTGGCTATTTCTGGCGGCAATACCGCTGATGGCTCTAAAATACAGGCTTTCAACAATGCTGGTAACGGTAATGGTTATTTAGCTATTGAAGGCTTTGATAAAGAGTATATGCGTATCGACAGCAGCGGCAACGTGGGCATCGGCACGTCGCCAACAGCACCGCTGCATGTTAAAGCTGGCAACGGCACAATTAAGCTACATGAAGGTGCTGCGGCGGATAACAAATATGGGATGCTTGAAGTTAGTAACGGCAAGCTAATTTTGCACTCTGACGCTGCAAATGTGGAAAACCAGTCTACAATGCAGTTTCACCTCGACAACATTGAGTATGCACGGTTCAAAGACAATGGGCAGTTTGCGATTGGCAGTGACGGCTCTTTTAGGTCTAGCGAAAAGCTGACTGTCAAAAACAGCACTGACACTTCAGCTATGTGGTGTACGGCTGCCTCTGGAAGTGTGAACATGCTTTCAATGTACCGTGGCAGCGGTCAAACATTCGTCGGGTCTGTGGAAACGACAGGCTCTGCAACACAGTATGTCAGTGCGTCAGACCACCGCCTCAAAGAAAATGTCGTTGATTTAAATGGCGCAATAGACAGGTTGAAAACGCTGTCACCCCGCCGCTTTAATTTCATAGCAGAGCCTGACACGACGCTGGACGGCTTCATTGCTCACGAAGTGACAGCAGTACCGGAAGCTGTGTCAGGCACACACAACGCCGTTGATGACGACGGCAATCCTAAATATCAGGGGCTTGATGCCAGCAAGCTAGTGCCGCTGCTGACCGGTGCACTGCAAGAAGCAATCGCCAAGATTGAGACGCTTGAAACCAAAGTCGCAGCACTGGAGGCCGGATCATGAGCAACGCAAGAAACCTCTCTAACCTTCTTGGCACTGGCTCAACGATAGCAACTGCCAAGATTGCGGACGATGCCATCACCTCGGCTAAGCTGGCAGACGATAGCGTTGTTGCGGCGGCTATTGCAGACGCGTCAATAAATGCAGCGGCGTTTGCCAATAATGCAGTCAGCGATAGCACAATAGGCACCGTTTTTACGCAAAAGTTTGTTTTTACAAATGTTTCCCCTAATGCCCAGCCGCTTAGTGCCAGCTTTACATTGAGTGAAGCGGAGGCTCCTCTTGGCAGTCTTGTAAGTATGCGGACTGAAGTTTTGTCAGGTGGGTCCGCCGGTGATCAATATTGCTATCTTGAGCAGAGTGGCGGCAGTAGTTTTGTTTGGCGTGGGTATGTCACTGATTGGTACTTTTACTCAGGAAGCCACAACCTTTTTCCAATCATCGACGCTGGCGACAGAACCTTCAATGTCGTTCACGGAACCATTGTTCACTCTAGCAGCAATGATTTAAGGCAAGTTCGTTACTGCGGTTATCTAAAGATTGATGGAATGGGAGATTAGGCATGGGCTTTGAACTCATTAAAAACTCTGCTGGCACGATTGCAGGGTACATCGACAGCGAAACAGGAACGCTCACACAGCAACAGGCTGAAGATGCAATCCTTTGCAATAAGGAAAACCCTACAGAAGCAGAGAAGCAGACTGCACAAACAGCCCTTGATACTTTTTCTGGGTACGCTTTGCTGCGTAAACACCGTGACCGTCTGTTGGCTGAGACTGACTACTGGATGTTTAGCGACACTACCACAGCAACCCAAGCACAACTTGATTAC
>Ga0181389_1000259_pt1 | contig 21964 bp, 20 predicted proteins | sample 12SPOviralmetaG_FD_130121 | JGI IMG/M metagenome (GOLD analysis project Ga0181389, IMG submission 130121) | Marine viral communities from the oligotrophic San Pedro Time Series (SPOT) site, San Pedro Channel, CA, USA - 12 SPOT_SRF_2010-06-29 | ecosystem: Environmental > Aquatic > Marine > Strait...
ATTTGAGAGATATGGAAACAGAACTCTTTCTTCTTTCTTAAGAATGGTAGGTGCTGAGATGCCTTCTAATTCTGACCTTATTAAATGGGCAGAACAAGGTAGATTACACATTAAATATACAGACGTAACTACTAACGCTACTGCTGGACTTGGACAAGGAACATTTACAGTTGCTGACACTTTGATTCCCGCAAACCAGATAATGGCTGCTGCTGGTACAGCATCAGAAATAGCTATTAGAATAGGTCAAACAGTTATGATATCTGGAAACGCTGGCTTTGCTAGTATTGCTAACAAGGGTGTTGTTACTGCTATTACTGCAAATACTTTCACTTGTTCTTTCTACGAAACAGGAGGATATAGTGGGACAGGTAGTGCTTCAGAAAAACTAAGTGTTTTCATTTATGGTTCTGAATTTAAAAAAGGAACTGCTGGAATGGAGAAATCTTTAGAGCCATTTGACACGATTCTTGAAAACAATCCTATTATCATCAAAGACAACTACGAAGTAAGTGGTTCTGATATGGCTCAAATCGGGTGGGTAGAAGTATCTACTGAAGATGGGGCTAATGGATACCTATGGTATTTAAAAGCAGAGCACGAAACAAGAATGAGGTTTGAAGATTACTTAGAAACTGCAATGGTGGAAGCTGTTAAAGCTGAAGGAGTTGTAGCTAATGGCGCTGCTGCTGGTGGTTTTGTTGGTTCTGAAGGATTATTTTCTGCTATTGAGACAAGAGGTAATATCTTTACAGGTGCTATTACTAATTTAGGAGATTTCGATTCTATTATCGAAAGACTAGATAAGCAAGGCGCTATTGAAGAGAATGTTCTTTTCTTAAACAGACAAACATCTTTCGAGATTGATGATATGTTAGCTGCTCAGAACTCTTATGGTAATGGTGGTTCATCTTACGGATTATTTGATAATGACGAAGAGATGGCATTAAACCTAGGATTTTCTGGATTTAGAAGAGCATATGATTTCTACAAGACAGATTGGAAATACCTTAACGACCCTACAATGCGAGGTGGTTTAGTTGGTGGAGCTATTGATGGTGTATTAGTACCAGCTGGTTCAACTAATGTTTATGACCAAGTATTGGGAAGAAACGCTAAGAGACCATTCTTACACGTAAGATACAGAGCTTCTGAAACTGAAGACAGACGTTATAAGTCTTGGATTACTGGTTCTGCCGGTGGTGCTGCTACTAGCGATGTTGATGAGATGAGAGTTAATTTCTTATCAGAAAGAGCACTATGTACTATGGGTGCAAACAATTTCGTATTGTTCAAATAATAGTATAATTTATGGAGGGGAGCAATCCCCTCCTATTTTTTAAACTTTAAATTAAATCAAATGAAAAAAAAGAAAGAAATAAAGAACCGTATCTACAAGTTAAGAAACGGTCATCAACCATTAAGTTTTACAATTAATTCTAGAAATACTAGAAGAAAGCCATTGTTATATTTTGATGGTGAACACAATAGACCTTTACGTTATGCATCCAATCAAAAGAGTCCTTTTGAAGATGAGCAAGACAAAAACGTAATATTAGACCCAGTTATTTTTGAAGATGGAATGTTGTATGTTCCTAAAAACAATCCTGTATTACAGGAATTTTTACATTACCATCCAGACAATGGTTCTGTTTTTGAGGAAGTAGATAAAGAAGCAGATGCTCAAAAAGAAGTAGATTATTTAGAGGTTGAGGCAAAAGCATTTAAACAAGCTGCTGAATTAACTTTAGACCAAATGGAAACTTTAGGTAGAGTATTCTTGGAGCTAAAAGTGGGTAATTTGACTACTGCTGAATTAAAAAGAGACATTATACTATTTGCTAAAAACCATCCAGAAGATTTCTTAGATGCTCTTAGCGACCCAATGTTGGAGCTACAAGACACTGTAGTGAAAGTGTTTGATAAAGGACTGTTAAGTTTAAGAAACAATGGCAAGGATGTTTATTATAATCTTAAAACTAAGAAGACTAAACTTTTAACTATTCCTTTTGGTGAAGACCACATTCAAACAGTGGCATCATTCTTCCAGAAAGACGAAGGCATTGATATATACAAAGCCTTCCAAGATATGTTAGAAAAATAGGCTATCTTTGTAAGATTATTAACCACTTAATTTTTTAAACAATGCAAAAGTTTTTAAGTATACCAGTTACAAACGAGCAAAATCAATTAGTCTCGTGTAACGACATTAAATTAATAGAACAAGCTTCTACAACTACCGTAACAATCGCTTATGGTGGTGGAAAAGTTATAACTTTAACTCACGCTGCAGTAGCTGCTGGGAGTGAAGAAATGAGAGATGCTATTCAGGATGGTGTTGTTCAAGTATTGAAACAACAATGGACTGAAGTTATTTTACAAATGGGTTCTTTACCGAAAGCGGTAAGCGGAATCGCAATAGCTTAAGATATGGAGAAGTTTTTAAACGTACCCGTATTTAAATTGTTAGCTAGCGGAACAACTGATGATGATGGATCACCTACTGACTTAATAGACTCAGGTGCTGATTTTGTTGCAGATGGCGTTCAAGTAGGAGACATTGTTCATAATTCAACAGATAATACCTACCATACAGTTACATCAGTTAGTGCTACAGAATTAGGCGTAACTGGCGGTGGAATAGAAACTAGCAAGGCTTATTTTATTCATTCAGCTAATATTAGCAATAGCCAATTAGTTTCTGGATCAGGAGTTTTATTAGTAGAGCAAGCTACCACTAGCACTGTTACTATCACCTATGACGGAGCTGCATCAGCTGACGTTGTTACTTTAACACACGTTCCTGTTGCTTCAGGAAGTGAAGCAGTTAGAGATTTGATTGAAGATGCAATAGTTAAAGGCTACTCTTCTAGTTGGACAGATGTTTCTAACGATGTATCTACTTTACCAAATCAAGTAATAGGAATATCTATAGGATAACATTTTATCTAATATATTATACAAGAGCTTCTATCACTAGAGGCTCTTTTTTTTTGCTTATCTTTGTATTAAAAGATTTTAGATGATAAATTCTGTTAGAAATACTGTTCTTTCTATACTGAATAAAAATAATTACGGATACATCTCTCCAGCTGACTTTAACCTTTTTGCAAAACAAGCGCAGCTAGATATATTTGAAGATTACTTTTACCAGTATAATACTCAAATAAACAAAGAGAACAATAGACTAGGTAGACTATCCGGCACAGGTTATGCAGATATTAAAAAGGGATTAGAAGAAGTATTAGATAGTTTTTCAGTTACGTCATTCTTAACTAGAGTTAATGCTAATATTTATTCGCTTCCTTTAGATTATTATCTTATTAATAAAATATTCTATTATCCTAATCAATTAACTTCAGGAACTACAACAGGAACTACCGCAGGAAAACTAGATGATGTTGATGCTAATTTTTTAGGTGTAGTAAGTGTAGGTGACATAGTAATTAACACCACTGACTCTACATCTGCTTTTGTAACAGCAGTAGCTAACACCTCATTAATTTTAAGTAGTGACATAATGGTCACTGCAGAAAACTATGCAATTTATAACAATAAAAATATTGCAGAGGTAGAAAGAGTAAGTCAAGATAAAATATTTTATTTAACTAACTCTAACTTAACAGCTCCTACTACACAATATCCTGCATATGTATTAGAGGCTAATAATATTACTGCTTACCCAACTACTATATCTGGAGTGGCTGACTTACAAACTCAATATGTTAGATATCCAAAAGACCCTAAGTGGACTTACCAAACTTTAACAGGAGGTCAACCATTGTTTGACCAATCTCAAGCAGATTTTCAAGACTTTGAATTACCTTTATCTGATGAAACAGATTTGGTTGTTAACATCTTAAAGTATGCTGGACTATCAATTAGAGAGGCTGAAGTTGTTCAAGCGGCAACCACACAAGAAAACCTAGAAACCATACAAGAAAATAGCTAATGGCATATATATCACAATATCAATATTATGAAAATGGAGGCAATACTCCTTCAAATGCTAACTGGGGTTCTTATCAGTATGTTTCTTTGCAAGATATTGTAAACAACTATATGTTAATGTATGTTGGTAACAACCAGCTTATTAATAATATAGATAGATATCAAGTTTTGTTTCACGCTAAAAGAGCAATACAAGAACTTAATTATGATGCGTTTAAAGAAATTAAAATACTTCAACTAAATGTTGGTGATAACTTAAGATATATATTACCTTCTGATTTTGTTAACTGGGTTAGAATATCTATATATCACAACGGAACTTTGTTTCCTTTAAGTGAAAATGTTCAAACTAATTATGCTTCTGCTTACTTGCAAGACAACAACAACAACTTATTGTTTGATTCAAATGGTAATGTGCTAAGTCCTGAAAACTCTAAGATTACACAAGACAGAATAGCCGGCCTTACTAGAAGCCAATACTTAAATGAGACTAGCCCTTATTACGGATACTATGGTTTTTGTTTAGAAGGGTGTTGGTATTTTGACTTCTCTATTGGTGGTGCTTACGGATTAAATACAGAAACAGCAAATGCTTTACCTACTTTTAAAATAGATAAAAAAGGTGGCGTAATTAATTTTAGTTCTGGAGCTGGTAATAAGTCAGTTGTATTAGAATATGTTTCTGACGGTATGGAAAATGGAGATGATTCATTGGTAACTGTCAATAAAATGTTTGAAGAGTTTTTGTATTCTTATATAACTTACTCTATATTAAATACAAAACTAAATGAACCAGAGTACATTATAAATAGATACAGAAAAAGCAAATCAGCACTATTAAGAAATGCCAAAATAAGAATGAGTAACATTCACCCAGGAAGACTACTTATGAATTTAAGAGGTCAAGATAAGATTATAAAGTAATATGCAATTAAATAGTTTTTTCTTCAAAGGCATAATGAATAAGTCTAGTGACGAAAGGATACTACCTCCTGGAGAGTATGTAGACGCACTAAACGCTAGACTAGGCTCAACAGAAGATTCTGAAATAGGAAGTGTAGAAAACACTAAGGGTAACACAAAGCTAACCAAAATCACTAATCAAGGAGTGGCATTAAGCTCTAACGCTGTTTGTATTGGTTCTTATGCAGATGAAAGTGATGAAACTATTTATTGGTTTGTGACTGATCCTTCAGTAGTTGACTTAATTATTTCTTTCAATGTAAAAACATCTGTTACTATATACCACATTATATCTACTAGTGTATTAAACTTTAACCCAAGTAATTTAATAACAGGGGTTGAGTTAATAGATAGGTTTTTAATATTTACAGATAATTTAAATCCACCTAGAAAAATAAATGTAGATAGGTCTTATGATTTTCCTGTTGGTGGAGTAGACCAAATAACAGAAGAAGAAATTAATCTTATAGTTAAGCCACCTATTAGCCCACCTACTTTTACTTTGTCTAGTGCTGATAATGACGACCAAAGTTTTTTTACAGACAAGTTTATTTCTTTTGCTTATAGGTTTAAGTATGAAGATGGAGAGTACTCTGCGCTATCTCCATTTAGCCCTCCTGCTTTTGAGCCTGAAAACCCTGATTTAGTTGAGGTCGATTTTAACACTATTAAGAACGAATCAATGGTTAACGCATACAATGCAGCAACTGTGTTTTTTAATACGGGTTCTAATTTAGTCAAAGAAATAGAAGTTTGTTATAAAGAAAGTTCAAGCACTGTTATTAAAGTAATTGACAAGTATAATAAATCTGACTTAGGATGGGCTGACAATTCAACACAATCTATATTTTTTAGAAACAAAGAAGTATTTAGAGTATTATCTGCTAATGAAAGTTTAAGACTGTATGATAATGTTCCTTTAAAAGCGAAAGCTTTAACTAGTTCTGGAAACAGATTAATGTTTGGTAATTATGTAGATGGATACGATATGAAGTCTGCTGACGGAAATGACGTTAAACTAGATTATGTTACAAGTTTAGTTGCTAATCCTGCAGTAAGATTAGACGACAATGAAAATGAAATTATTTTAAGTGTAGATGGTGAGTTTGTTTCTTCAGATTATCAAGTTTTAAATGGTAGTGCTACGCCAAGCACAGTAAGTGTAGATAATTCAAAAGGTGTTTTTACTTTTGAAGATACGTTGGGTAATCCTGTTAATTTTTTACAGGGAGATTTTATAACTTTTAATTGTGAACTTAAGAGTTACGCAACTGGTGGTAATATATATAACCAAAATGCTTCTGTTTTAAATTTAACCAGACCAACAGGTGGTTTCACATTAAGCATAACCTCTACTGTTCAACTTACCAATACTTATGGAGATTTAGCTTCTTTTGTAGGTAGTGTAGATTTTGAAAACTTAATTGGAACGGGGTTAGCTACAGCAACACCTGTATACAAGCCATTTAGTGACGCATCAACAGGAAATACAGCAACAGACTTTATTAATAATAGTGTAATAAGTAGCCCCGCTACCAATAGCGTAACTAGTAGCGCAGCAACTCCTGTAAATTCAGCTGTTCCAAACGCAGCTGCTGCAGGTTCAACGCCAGTGTCTCCAGCTTATCCAACTGGTCAAACAGGTTTGTTAGAAGCTTTTGATATTGCTACACCAACTCAAGTTACTTTACAATCTTTAATGATGGTTTATGAAACAGGGTCTACAAAATCATTTGAAGGGTTTGAGTTTTTAAGTGCAAATTTTGCATTTGACACAAAAAGAAACAAAGAGAGTTTACATAGTAACAGAGACTATGACTTAGCTATGGTTTATATGGATGACTATGCAAGGTCAAGTACTGCTTTAGTAAGTTTAGATAGTAGTATTAATGTGCCTGCTTCTAATTCTATATTAATAAACAAAGCACAAGTAAATATACCAGTTAGTCAAAAAGCTCCTTCTTGGGCTAAGTATTATAAATTTGCAATCAAACCATCTAAATTAAATTACGATACTATATTTATTATTAGAGCTGAACCAGACCTGGATGACACAACTCAGTTTTGGTGTGAACTAGAAGGAGAAACCGCACAAAAAATTGTTGAAGGAGAAACATACACTGTGAAAAGAGATATTGATGGCGCTAAAGGCTCTTATGTAGAAGCTACTTGTTTAGCTAAAAGCACATCTCCAAATATAGATGACCAATCTGCTACTTACCCGGGACCTGGGGTATATGCTAAGTTTTCTCCTGGAAACGAATACAGAATAGATCAACCTGGTAAAATAAATGAAAAAGGAATTAATAAAGAAAAAAACTCAATAGTTGCTAGCAGAGGTATTGACGCTACGGTTTCATTAATTGATAGTTTTACAGAAACCACAATTGAAGAAGGTACTAATGTAACAATTAAAATAACTTGTGAAAGACCAGAGGCTCAAATAACATACACCACTAATCCAGAGAATAAAAATAAATTTAGTGAGTTAAATATAACCAGAACAGCTAATAAATCTTATAGCACTGGAGCTAACCTTCAAGCAAATTTGCAATTGATGGTTAATGATCAATTTGTAAATAGTCAAAACTTCTTTCCTTCTAATAGTATTAATTACGCTGGTAATCAAGGAGAAAAATTTAGGTTTCAATTAACAAATGACCTTATTAAAAACGATGACACACCACAAGTTCCTGATGTAGATTCTCAAAATTACGGAATTCACCAAGTGAGTTTTAATACTCAAGACGAAAACGGAAATACTCAACAAGCTCTCGGAATTAAGTCTAATTTTAGGATGAGAATTGGAACTACTACTCAAGGGAAGTCTAAAGTTTCTATAAAGGTTAAATTAAGCAATATTCCAGATGGTTTGTTTGTTTTAGAAACAGACGGTGAAGATACTGCAGACGAGTTTTACTATGAAGGAAATGAAGTATTTGACATAAACGGTGACTTACACGATGGTAACCTACAAAACCAAAACACTTGGGCTTTTTATGACAATGCTCAAAACAATGCTTATAGAAGTTCTCAAGGGTTGCCTGCCTCACAATTTTATGGTGGAAACTTAGCACTCACTAGTACAGGTGGAACTGGAGATGATGCACCATTTTCTGTAGGTGATATCGTTAATGTGCAACAAACTAATTTATCGCCAACTAACCCTCAGTATAATGGCACTCATACTGTATTAGAAAAACCAGATGCTAATACCATAGTGTTAGACGTTGCTTTTGGAACTGCAACTCCTGTTGAAGGAGGGTCAGTTAATGCAGATGCTATTGTGCTTACTAACTTTTTTAATTGTTACTCTTGGGGTAATGGTATGGAAAGTTGTAGGATTCAAGACTCATTCAAAGAAGATGCTCTTAATATTGGTGAAAGAGTATTTACTTTATCTGAGGGTGAGTTTAGACAGAAACGAAGAAACGCTTCTATTACTTATAGTGGTATATATAATGATGAAACTAAACTAAATAGAACTAACGAATTTAATTTAGGTATACTTAACTTTAAAGATTTAGACGAAGACTTTGGTAATATAGAACTACTTAAAGCAAGGCAGAATGATTTATTAGTATTACAAGAAGATAAGATATCTTATGTTTTGGTTAATAAAAACGTACTTACTTCAGCAGATGGTTTATCTAACGTAACATCAACACCTACTATACTAGGAAATCAAGTATCTCGTTTAGAAGAATATGGTATTAGCCATAATCCAGAAAGTTATGCAGAGTTTGGTTATGATAAGTATTTTACGGATGCCAAGCGTGGTGCAGTAATTAAGTTAAGCGGTAGCTCTTATTCTAATGAATCACTAGAGGTTATATCTCAGGCTGGAATGAGGTCATACTTTAGAGATTTATTTATAGATGATTTTAATACTCAAAAAATAGGAGGATATGATCCTTATATGAATGAGTATGTATTAAGCAGCAATAATAGGACATTGCCAGTAGAGCCTCAGACTGTAAGCTGTGGGTCAGAACTAGAGTTTAATAACCAAACAGAAAGCTTTACTTACACCGTCAAGTTAGGGGCTTCTATGGGAACTACGGATATTGATTACAACGTAACTAGTGGAAACATAAACATATCAGTTACTTACAATGGTGCTACTACTAGTTCGGGAAGTGTTACAGGAAGCGGAACTTTTCAGTTTAACAAAAACATCCCTTCTATTGAAACTGCTGTTATTACAGTAGCTGTGGTGGGAGTCTCTGCAAACTATTCAATTACTGCTCAGTGCCCAACAGCAGCTGTTATTAACGTATATCAAATATGTTTGAATAGCGAATTTACCGGACTACCTCCAACCATACATAACCAATATGAATGGGCTTCTAGTAATTTAACACCTTCTGTGTCTAGCCCACTTATAAACCAACCTGTGACTTTTACAAATGTACCAACAGGATCAGGTGTCGGAACACAAAGAGTGGCTCAGTATCAAGTATATACTTCTCAAGTAGCTATTGGAACAACACCAACTCCTGAGGCGGTTGTTACAGTTAGGTCAGCTAAAACAGGTTCTGATTCATTTGATTTTAATACTAATAACGGAAACAGATTATTACACTTATTAAGTAATACTACTTATGCAAATACACAAACGGATATTAATGCATTAATAGCTGCTGCTAGCGGAAATAATTTAACTATATCTAACACTTCAAGTGGTGTTTTTGAAGGTTCTTTTAATTACGCTAATCCAGACTCAACCCCAACTAATTACACTAATTTGTATTTAATATACGACTACAGAAGTTCAACTCAAGTTAATTTATCTTTTGGGTCAACTCAAAGTATAGTTTGCGGAGGAACTGGAACACTAGGCCCATACTTCTTAGATGCGGCAATTCCTTCTGAAGCAACAGCTATTTATAATGACGCTGCGATGACAGTACCCGCAGCTGCAGGATATTATTTATATGTTAATCCAAATCCAACAGTGGCTGATACGTACTGGTTAAGACAAGATGCAAATGGAGTTATTGTTCAAGTAAGTTTATGTTCAAGTTAAATTATGGCAGAAGTAACCTTATCATATAGCCCAGCAGTAAAAGGATGGCCTTCCTTTTATTCATTTATACCAGAGTATACTCAAGGTATGAACAACTATTTATATACATTTAACAATGGTCAATTGTATAGGCATAACACAAACCCTTTAAGAAACAACTTTTATGGGGTTCAATACAACACCACTATTAAAAGTGTATTTAATAAAGGTCCATTGGAGAACAAATTATTTAAAACACTTATTTTAGAATCGGATGCTCCTTGGTCAGCTACTTTAGCAACTGACTTACCTCAAGTAGGTAGTATTGCAGATACTTATTTTGAAAAGAAAGAAGGAAATTATTTTGCTTTTATCAGGTTCCTGGAAACAGATATTAATTTGTTAATGAGATATGCTAATGGAATAGCAAATGTAGCTACTGTTGATGCTACCACACCTGCTGCAACTACACTAACTTTTGCTAGTTCGGTAAACATAGGTAGTATTATTAGCATAGGAGATATGGTTTATTATGGGTCGACCCCATCATTAGGCGGTGTAGTAACAGCATTAACTGGTCAAGTTGTTACTATAAACACAACAATTGCAGGCGCAAGCGCCCCTAGTAATGGTGATTTTATACTATACGTCAAGAATACAGTAGCAGAATCTCACGGTGTAATGGGGCATTACTGTGAGTATGAACTAACTAATACTTCAACTTCTAAAGTAGAATTATTCTCCGTTGGCTCAGAATCAATGAAAAGTTTCCCGTAATTTAGTATATTTGCATATGGATCCAGCTACAATGTTAATTATAAGCGGAATCACTAAAGGTGCAGGTGCCCTTTTTAGCCTAGGTCAAGCATCTAGAGCTAAAAGTGATTTGAAAACCGCTACAGATCAAGCTCAAAAATATATAGACAAAGCATATCAAAGCGCAGACGTAAACACTCAAAGAATGAGAGCTATTGATACTAGTTTGTATGATACTGCTAGTGAACAAATAAGCCAAGACTTATCTACTGTATTAGATGTCACTGCGGGTGAAGACCCAAGATTGGCTGCGGCTCAAGGAAGTAGACTAGCACAACAGTCTGCAAAACAAAGACAAGCTTTGGAGATGCAGAAAAGAAAAGATATTCAAAACTTAGAAAAAGACATTGCAGAAGGTGAACAAGCTAGACTAACTAGAATAGCTAATTTAGATGTTGCTCAAGCAGAAGGGTTTCAGCAACAAGCAGCTGAAGCACAACAAAGAATGACTCAAGGAAGGCAACAAGCTTTACAAGCTCCAGCATCTTTAGTAGGGGATTACACAGGGATGATAACAGCAGGTGTTTCTCCAATGCAGATTCAAAAAGGGTTTGAAGGAATGTTTGCTGGCAGTCAGCAAGCTGGAGTATCACCGATTACTTCTCAGTTAGGAGCGCAAAGTCAATTATTAAATCCTAACTATCAACAACCATTAAATACATTTGGACTTTCTTTAACGGGTCAGCAGGTAAATCCAATATTAGCAGGACTAAAATTATAAGGATGGCAGCACCAGGATTAGGTTATGTAAAGAGAGATGTTGAAAAGACTACCGTTGATTGGGGAGCAATTAGTGGTGGTTTAACTACAGCACTAGGTGGGGCATTTGCTGCTGGTGAAAAACAAAAGGCAGCAGTAGCGGTAACAGATCAGGCTGTTAGTGCTGAAATACAAAAACTTCCAAAAGGAGCAACTCCAGACCAAACAAAGTATTATGCTAGTATCATTCAAAAAGTTGGTGATGGCAATCAAAAAATAAAAGAGCAGTATGATAATGGTGAAATAAGTGCTACTCAATATAAAATAGCAACAAACGCCCTGACTAGTCAGTATCAAATACTAAAAAATAATTTGGTTAATTATCAATCTTCTTACGATAAATTAAGAGAAAATGTATTAAAAGAAGGAACTGGAAATGTTTCTTTATTGATGGCTGATATACAAAACACGCAAGGAGACCTTGCAAATAGAACTGTTGATTGGAATATGGATTCTATGATGTTAGAATCTGTTACTAATGTAAATGGTCAAATAGTCACACAGCCAGTTGCTAATGACTTAGGTGTTATGAACTTCTACAACAAGGAGTTTAATATGGATATCATTAATAAAGCAGATTTAAGTTTGGGTAAGTTTAGCACAACAGTTACTAAAGATGGTGTAAGAACTAAGACAATTAATTACGATGGGAAAGAATTTAATAACTCTCTTGATGGTATTGTGAATGCAGCAATTAGTGATGCAAATGGTATAGATGCTTTAGAATATCTATCTGGCCCAGGAGGAAAGAAACTAGTGCTAACAGCTCCAGCTAATGCTAATGAAATACAGGTTAAAATTGATAATGAAACTCAACAACCAATTGCTGTTGATTTAGACAAGGTGATTAACGATGCAAAAAAAGGATTAAGAAAAGAAATAATAGGTTCTTTAGATAGAACTTATGAAAGGTCTGTGGATAAGAAAGAAGCCGATCAATCAAAAGCTTATGACGCTAGATTTAAAGCTACATTCTTACCTAATATAATAGCCTCTAAACAAATGATGGCCAACATAAAAGCTGGGAAACCTTTTGTAGATATTATAACAAGAAGAGTAGAGGGAATGGATGATCCAGGCACAAGAATTTTAAAATTAGACTCCCCAGAAGTGCAGATAAATGAACAAGCTAGAAAATCATTTCCTGGTGCTGATTTCTTTTTACTAAAAGACGGAAAACTAGAAGGGGTTACAATTAAAAGTGAGTCTCAAATTGCTAACTTTATGAATGAGCTAGAAGGGTTGAAGCCAGAAAGAATTGATGAATACAAAATGGATATAGAAGGCTATGACTTTTACGAGGATAACGGAGTTATAAAATATGACACCCCAGAAACACAAAAAGTAAAAAGAGACAGGTCTGTACCAATCCCTGGAGCAACTGATCCGTTTGGAAATCCTATAAATTAAATAAGTGGAAGAATTAAAAGCACTTTACGAAAGTTATATAGCTCAAGGGTTGCTTAGCAGTGAAACAACATTTGAACAGTTTTTAAATGCAGATGATTCTATAAAGGAAAATTTACACAAACAAGGGGTAGACTCTAAAGTAATTAGTAATCAAACTGATTTGGAAACTTTTAAGTCTGCTTGGGGTGATGTAAAAAAAAAAGATTCAGATTTACCTGTTCAGGAGGAAGTTACGGAATCTATTACAGAAGTGGAAACACCAGATACTTCATTGGACTCCTCAGAAGAGGTAGTTGAATTAGAAGAGCCTGAAGCAATACCTGACCCAGTAGACACAGAATCTAAAGTTTTAAGTGAATTACAAATAAATCCTGAAGAGTTTAAGAGTTGGAAAGAAGAAAATTTAAGGCCAGAATCAAAGGCTTATGACTTCTTTAAAAACATATTATTAACCGATGAAGGGGAACAGTTTGAAGATGAAGAGAAAATACAAAAACAAGTTTCCTCATATTTAGCTCAAAAACTAAATAAAAATTTAGAATTAATAGACGAGTCAGATGAGTTTTCAAGAAAGTCTTTAATAGAACAAAATAAAAAAGATTCTCAAACTCTTTTAGATAACTTAAAGTCATACAATAAAGAAGCTGTTTTAGACGAAAAAGAAGATAGACGTAAACTACTAGAGAGACAATCAAAAGGTCTTTTAACTAGAGGAGCCTCAACAGGTCTTGATTTATTAAAAGCTGGAGCTAATGCTGCTGTTCAATATTCAATGGGAACGGCAGCGGCACTTTTTGCAGAAGCTGATGCATTACTAACATCGGCTGGCGCAGACAAGAAAGGGGCATTGGCTGGGATATCTGAAATGTTTTTAGATGCTGGTCAAGCTTGGGATTTAGATTTAGGCCAGGTTAAAAGGTCTGCTTTTACACAAGGAAAAGAAGTAATGTACGGAGGAAAGGAATATATTGTTTCTGACACTGGAGTTGTTTATGATGCGGAAACAAATATAAGAGTAGATGATATTATTCCAGAAAGTGATGTTATACAAATAGCAAGAAAAGCAGCTTTAATAGAAGATGATGTTACTAATGTAGACTTAGGATCTAGCTTGTCTGGGATAGGGAGTACTTTAGTAAATCTTTATGGTTTAATAAAATCAGGGAAGGGTGTCTCAAAAGCTCTTGGGGTTAACCCTAAACTAGGAATGGGATTAGCTTCTTTTTCAAGTACTGTTGCAGATAATATGGCTTCTGTGAAAGATGACCTTGTGGCTCAAGGTGTGAGTGAAACAGAGGCTAACGATAAAGCTGTTATATTTGGTAATGCTATAGCTACTCTTGATGGTCTTTTTTCTGGTTTAGCTGGAAGCAACGAGAAACTATTGGGGTCTACAAAGATAGTTAAAGATGCTTTATTTGACTTAGCTAAAAAAAAGGGTAAGGATTTTTCAAAAGAACAGCTTAAATCAAAAGCAAAAGACTTAATTAAGGAAAACGCAAAAGAATTATTCATAGAAGAAATACCTGTTCTTTTATCTGAAAAAGGTATAAATAGTGTAATAAATTACGCAGCTGGGGTAGATGCTAGGTCTGGTATTGAAGATTTAAAAAGAGCTGACTTATATGAAACCACTCTCTTGACTGTGGGGGCAACGACCGGAATAGGTTCTAAAAAACTTCTTACAAATAATCAAAGAAATGATATTGTTAGACAGTTAGCACAAAACACAGATGGCTTAGAAAAAGCAGGCACTAAACTAGTAGATGACGGTCTTCTTACTAAAGATGAGGCTGCTAAAGCTATAAACGAAGTTAAAGCAATGGAATATGCAGAAGCTAAAACTTCAGGAGCTGTTAAGATTACTGAAAATATGTTAGAAGCAGCTGCTTTAATAACGAAAAAAGAACAATTAACAAAAGAAAAAGAACAAACAGACCCTTCTCTAGTAGGCGACATTGATAATAGAATAGCTTCTATTAACAAGCAACTGGAACAAATCAAAGAAAAAGATGACGCAGACGTAAGGGAAATTATTAAAAACGAAAAAGATGCCATTCAAAAGCAAGAAACAGGAGATATACTTGATGCTGAACCAGCCGAAAGTGTACAAGAAGTGGAAGAAGAAGTACGGGAGCCTTCTATCGAAACGGAAGAAGCAGTAATAAAAGACTCTCAAATTCCAACAAGCAAGGAAATATATACTATTGAAACAGAAGAAGGTGAAGGAGTTAGAACCGTAGAGATAACTATTAATAAAGATGGAAGTAGAAGTGTAGTGCAAAAAGTAGATGGTGACGTGGCCTCATCTGATAATATACCCGCAGCTAATACTTTAAACAACAATGAATATGTAGAAGGTTCATTTGGTCCTATAATTGGAGAGCCTCAAATATTACCAATGGAAGAGGTTATGAATCCTAAAATGAAGGAGAAATTAACTACCAAACAAAAACAAGAACTAGGTATAGAAGAAGCTCCTAGTTTGCAAACTGTAGAAGAAGATATTATCATATACAAAGGAACGGGTGGTAAAAGAGATGCTGCTGGTAATTTAAAAACCAGACACCCTGGTGCTAAAGGTTCTTTCTTTAGTGCGGATAAAAACATAGCAGAGACCTATAAAGGAGAAGGTGAAATTGTTGAAGATGTAATTCCTGCTGGTGCAACAATAGAAGAAGTTCAAGTAGATACTAAAGGATTAACTCCTGAACAATTTAATAAAGCAGAAGAAGATGCCATAAATGCATCTGAAGCAGATGTTGTTAAGCTTATCACTATTGAGAATAGAGGTAAAGGAACAATGAAAGAGGTTCAATACATTGTAAAATCAAAACCATCTCAAAAAACAACTAAACAAACATCTAAAGCAGAGTCTCTTAAAAAGAGAATTAATAAATTATCTAAGTCACCTAATGTAGAGGGAACTGTTGCTCAGTCTGTTAAACAGTTTTTAAGAATTAATCCTGGAACAGTTTCAGATATTGATGCTTATATATCTCAAGCTGAATCTATGGTAGAAGGGCTTAAGAAAAGTAGGACTTTTAAAGGAGATGTTAAGATAGCTGAATCAGTAGACATTAAAAAAGTAGACGAGTACAGTAGTAAAGAATTAAAAGTTCAAGAACAAACACTTCGTGAGCAAGAGGCTAAAGCATTTGAAGAATTAACAGGGTTAAGTTCTGAAGAATTATCTCTGGGTGAAATGAGAGAAATCTTAAATAGTGTAGATGAAGAAAGCGTAAAAACACCAAAAGAGATAAAATTAAAATCTGAGAAAAAAGCAGACATTATATCAAGGGGAATTAAAAAAGCTTTCTCCACTTATAGTGCGGTAATAAAAAAACAAATAAAGACAGGTATTGATCCTTTTACTGGTGAACAAGTAAAAATATCTGCTAATGACCAAAAAATTATTCAAAACTTTTTAAATGTTGACTTAGATAATTTAAGTCCTGCTGAACAATTGAAGGCACTAGACGCTTTAACCAACTTCGCAACCAACCAAACTACGGGAGGTATGAATGCAACTATATCTCAAGATAAAGGAGTAAAAGAAGCAAAAGGATTAGTAAAGAAAGGCCTTAAAGCTAAATCATTAAAGTTTTTAGGAAGCAAAGGATTGTCTCAAGGTTGGATAAAATATATATCCTCTATTCCGCTAGCATTTGAGTTTATGTTTAAGGGGCAGTCAAAAGGTTTGCAGTTTCAAAAATCAAGTGGTTTTGGAGAGATAACTAATGGAGCTTCTAAAGCTGATAAAGAAGCTAATCAAGTTTTTGATAATTATTTCAATAAGTTTTATAAAAAGTCTAAACCAAATGGACAAGCTTTTAACACAGCAGAAAATGATGTAGAAAGAGGGATGTTTGCTTTTATGAGAAGAACTGTTGATGGAACTTTAGAGGAGCAACAACAAGAGTTTAAAAGAAGAAAAGGTTTAATAGAACAAAGTATAGATAAGCTAAAAGAGACAGGAGAAACTAACGATCAAAATAAAGCCAAGGTTTATGAAGAGGTATATAATAAAATATTAAAAGAAGCAAACAATATAAATGATGTTGATTCTAAAGTGGACCCATTAAATAAAGAAGCAGTTGACTGGGTTACTAATGTGTGGGCGTCTCGTAGAGATGAGTTAGCAGATATATCTTTAAATGTATACAACAGAATATTAGGTAAAGACATAAACTATACTCCAGACTCATTTACTTTGGTTGAAACACCTAGTTCAGAAACAAACATAGGTGATCCTATTTTTGAAGGCACAAGCGAAGTTATTTACGATAAAGAAACAGGAGTTTTGAAACCTAAAAAACCTAGCTTTGTTTTACCAGAAAACAGGATAATTAATTTAGGATTTGATTCTCAAAATAGTAGAAATTTAAACGCTGCTCTAACTGACATATATACTGCTGAAGGTATTCAACAATTAAAAGGATTTGTAAATTCAGATGCTTACTCTAAGATAATACCAAATAAGTCTGATAGAGATTTAATTACAGAAAGATTTAAAAGTTACGTAGACGCTAAAAGAGGTGTTTCTTCTATAAAATCTAAAAATCAAAAATCTTTAAGTATTTTAAATAAATTTTCATCATTAGGTGTTGGTAGAGCATTAGGTGGTCCTACTCAGTTTATAAAACAGTTAGTTCCGTTAATAAACACAATGTCTAATGCTGGCCCAGTCTCTACTTTAAAAGGATTAACCCTTTTAACAAACCCTGCGGTTAATAAATTTTTAAACAACAGTGGGTATGGAATTGCCAATAGAGGGTTGCAATCTTTAAGCTCTTTAGAATCTACTAATTCTAAAATAGAGAATGCTGCTAAAAGTATTTTTGGTAAAGCGTTAAATCAATTAAACAAAGCTAATCAAGCTTATCTTCAAGCTTTTGTAGCTAACCCAGATAAGGTAGCAGCTAGAGCTTCTTGGATGTCATACTATACTAACTCCTTAAAAAAACAAGGAATAAACCCAAGTGGAATTGACTGGAGCACTCATAAAATGAATAAAGAAGCCGGAGATTTTGCAGAGCAACAGGTAGGTAGACAACAAAACGTAACCGATATTGATTTACAAGGTGAAATATTTTCTAATAAAAAACCCTCCGTTCAAATAGCAAGAAAAATATTTTTACCTTTTGCTAATTTCTTACTAAATCAAAAAACAAGAATGTACAGTGACATAAGTACGTTAAGCAATAAAATGTCTACATCTCAAGATAAAACTTCAGCAGCTAAGTCTATTGGAGGCTTAGCGGCAGAAACTATAGCTTTCAATGCAATTGGATTAGTTTTACTACAAATGTTAGATAAATTTACTTTAGAAGATGATGATGATGAGGCTAAATTAAAATCATTGGAAAACAGAAAAAAGGGGAGAGTTGGAAATATTGTTAAGGATATTATATCTCCACTTCCTGTAACCGATGTCCCAACTATTGAATTTGCAAATTATGTATTAAGACAATTTGCTGAAGAAGAACCGGAAGAAGAAATTCAGTTATCTACTAGTAAAAGAACTGCTCAACCAAAGAAAAAAGAGCCTTTTCAATTGTTTTCAGAAGACAGAAAATCTTATGTTGATAATATGGGTGTTTTAGGGATAAACATTAAAAATGCAGGAGTGTTATATGATTTAGGCAGAATGGCAACTAAAGGAGAGTATCAAAAAGAATATATGGGAAAAGAAGGTAAAGTTAAAAAGATTGACCCTAAATATAAAGATGCTGCTAAAATTAATTTTATGGCTTATTTTTTATACTCTATAGGTCTTTTACCATCTGAAACTGCTACTATAGTTAGGGGAAATGTTAAAGATATGCAAAGAGCAAAAAAAGAAATTAAACTATCTACAAGTAGATAATCTGTTTAACTTTTTTTAACAACTCTTAGTCAATAATACCACAGATTGTTATTATACATAAATTAAAGGATGAAGATTTGCAATATATGCAATCAAGCACATCCTGAATCAAACTTTCCTACTGCCGGAGTAAAAAACGGCAAGAGATACTCAAGGCATCAATGTACTCAATGCTACGGTAAAAAGAAAAGACATCGTAGATACGTCAATAAACAATGGCTTAAGGATTTAAAAGAGAAAATGGCCTGTGAGTCCTGTGGATACTCTAAAGAAACACACCCTAGATTTTGCACTCAAGCTCTTGAGTTTCACCACTATGAAGACAATAAGAAGTTTGAAGTGAGTAATGGCGTACACAGAGGAATGGCCATCAAAAAACTTCAAGAAGAAATAGATAAATGTAAAGTACTTTGTTCAAGATGTCACGTAGAAGAACATTATCCTTCTTGATCTACCAACTCATCTAAAATTTTAATTAGATTCTTACAAGACTTATTTAATTCCTCTTGTTTTTTATCCATTAAACTTTCATAAATTTCATCAGTAGTGTCGTTGATCATCTTAGTTATAAAGTTAACGTATGTGACGTGGTGTTTCATTGTTTTAAATCTTCTGAGTACAAAAGCTCATCTCCAAGTTTTTTATCTATTGTTTTAATTGTTCTGTATATTTCAATACTTCTTCTCTTTACTTCGTCTTTTTCTGACCTTGTAGAATCAATTCCTAAATGAGCATACAAACTACAATCAATCTCTAACAACTTGTCTATCTTATCTTTGTCAGTCCAGGTCTTGAACTCTAAAATCTTTTCTATGTCTTCAAATTTATATCTCATAATAAGCTTTGTTTTTATTTTCATAATAATCATAAGCCTCTAGGTCATTAGGACTTAAGGATTCTAAACAATAAGTTTCGTTAAAATATATTTTTTCTTCTTTCACTTGCTCTTCTTCTTCTTCTTCAATATACTTATTTTTATTTGGAATAGGCTTGTAATTATAAACAACTTGCTGATAATTTAATTTTAATTTTTTAGCTACCTCTGGAAGGGTGTATCCAGACATAAGTAACTCATTTGCCAATACATTATCAAATTTCATTTAAATTTAAATTTAAGTTTATTAAGTCTAAGTAATCATCACTATCTATTTCTCTAACATCAGTGAATGAATATAAGTTTCTGTCTAATCTAACACAATCAACAGAAAAAAAAGTAGCTTCTGGCTTGTGTATTACACCACCATAAGTAGTGCTTTTATGGGGTTTTAAATTATCTAGTTTTTTATTAATAAGTTTAGCAATAGCCATCGATTGAACCATAGAGAAAGACTGTTGAAGCTTGTCAATAAAACCTTCGTCAACGTCAAATATTCTATCCTCTATATACTTCTGTCTCAAATCCGTGGTCATTTAACTCTTTTAATCTATACTCTTGTAGTTTAGACAACTTTCCTTTTTCTGTTTTAATCTCTGAAAATAAAACAGAGTCTTTTCGTATTGCAACCAAGTCAGGTATCCCATTTTTATTAGTCTTAATTAGTTTAATGACATAATACCCTTCAGCTTCTAGTTGTTTTATTCTTTTCGCTTGTATTGCGCTTTCTTTCACTATATAACATTCTAACTTTTAAACCTAAATCAGAATCATTTGGATTTTTTTTAACCAAGATTTCAATTTGTCTATTAAAGTTCATTTTCATAAATTTAATGAATTATATTTATGTAGCTCATAAAAATACTTAGTAATTTTTTTATTATTTTCAAACTCTGTTCTATAGGGTGCAAACTTTGGAACAATATCAGAGGTAATAATTTCTTCCTTTAATTCGTTTAAATCGTACATATATATTCCAGAAGAGTCTTTTACTAAGTAAAAAGGTTTTTTTTCTAAAGCCTCTCCAATCATTAGTAAATTATAAAACTTATCTACTTGTATATAGTGGGTATCATAAACAACATCCCTAACTTTAATTTCTATTATAGAGATGTCGTTGTAAGCATCGTAAACTTCATATTCATTTTTCGTAGGTTTTAAACCTCTATCGTATTTAAGGTTTAATTCTTTAATTAACTGAAGCTCTTTCTTTTTCATTTCCACTGGTTTCTACCAACTAACATTCCAATTATACCATAGTTAGCTATATCAATAAACGTATCCTCTTGACCTTCACCAGGAACATAATTCTTGCCATTCTTAATTAAGTTCTTTAACCTGCTTATTTTGTCAGTTAATCTAATCGATAAACCTGTCAAAGCAAACATTTTGTCCTCTGGCTTCTTTAAATCACCGCCTAATGCTATATTATTTAAACCATAATCCATTTGCTTTCTAGCAAATAATTTATACATTTCTTGTTGTATCTCCTTGAACTCCTTAGATAATTCAGGATATTGTTTTTCAAACGTTTCTATTTCTGTCATTTTGTTTTGTTTTTATAGTTTAAGTAAGCTCCTTCAATATTAAATCCGCAGCCACATTTTTTATGATCACCCTCAAAGTAATTAACATACTCCTCTCTTGGTATGCAATACCAGTTATTATTATAAGGGTTGAAATGATATATTAAGTTAAATTGTTCCATATTTTTTTTTGACATCCAATGCCATTCTTTTTTAATCATATAAAATAGTCTCTTTTAAAATGTCTTAGTGTGTAATCTTTTTTGCTATTTACAGCTTTGTATATCATTTTCTCAATCCCTTTCTCAGAGAATATCCAATAAATATTATTATGCATTCTGTCTTTAGTAGTCATACGATCACGACTCTGCCAATAACTTGTAGCACTAAAATCAATATTGTAATAAACCAAAAACTCAGCCTTTCGCAAAGATATACCTTCTCTGCCACTAACAATCTGCAATGCAATGTTCTTATCTGTACTGTCAAACTCTTCTAGTGTAGTGCATAAGCCATCACCAAATACTTCCCTTAATGCTGTTAACTCAGCCTGGAACTTATAAAAGATTCCTATCTTCTGACCATCAAACTTTTCCTTAATAAACTTAGCCTTACTTAAATCAAGCACCATTCTATTTCCGCTCTCAAACTTCACCGTTCCACTGCACATCTGATGCATTTTAGTCATTAATTTAACAGCAGTATCGCCAAGTATATACTCACCATCTATCTCATAAACTAAATCCTTTCTAAGTACTTTAATCATATCACTAACCTTTTCACTTATC
>Ga0181389_1000263_pt1 | contig 21756 bp, 27 predicted proteins | sample 12SPOviralmetaG_FD_130121 | JGI IMG/M metagenome (GOLD analysis project Ga0181389, IMG submission 130121) | Marine viral communities from the oligotrophic San Pedro Time Series (SPOT) site, San Pedro Channel, CA, USA - 12 SPOT_SRF_2010-06-29 | ecosystem: Environmental > Aquatic > Marine > Strait...
CATCTATTTTGGGGGGGTACCCCCCCAGCTTTTTGGGCACCTAGGGGTATCGCAAATTGGGCACTAACTATACCTAATTAACTATACCTAAAGAACTATACCTAAGCTTTACTTCGTAAAGCGGGCAAGTAGGAATACTGATCTTTCTATGTAACCTTTTCTAGGGAATGAGTGTCTAAGTAAATAGATAACAAAAACATATACTTGCATAAATAAAAATATAGTGTAAAGTATGAATAATTAATAAAGGAGAATATGACGAATAAAGAACAATGGGAATCAGCTCTAGAAAGTTGGAGTGTTTACCAAAAAGCAGAAAAAGATATAGAGGAATTAGGCGAATTAAACGAATTCAAGCCAAAGGTAGTGGAAGATATACCTAATGCACTAAGACTTAGACGAAGGACTAAGTTTTGGAGTGCGGATGCTTTAGATTTAGCAGAAGCTAATCCTATGAAATGGATAATTGCATTTGATGAGTTAATAGTTGATTCAGAAACTAGATCTAAGGTTAGAGCTTCAGCAAGAAGTTCAATGAGCCACCTACAAACTAGAGGGCTTCCTATAGAAGCAAGAGTAATCACAAATCAAGGCAGAGTTCAATGCTATGTTAAATGGATTACTGACAGTGAGTGATAATCTAGAACCTATTGATAACCAGGACTATCAGTCATCACTTGAAGATATTGCAAAGTTTCAGCCAAAACCTGTAGACGAAACCACAAGATCTAAATCAGCAATGATGAAGTCGGAGTGGTTGGAAGTTGTACAGTGGTTAGCTTTCAGGTTTGATTCTGCAAGCAAGTGGGAACAGTTCCAAATTGATGTATTCTATTCAGATTTACAAGAGTATACCAAAGCTGATGTATTTGCAGCGGTAAAATCTTTGTATGACGAAGGTAGAGTAAAAGCACCTGAGGGTTCTTTGATCTTGGCAAAGCTAAAAGCTATGAACGCTCCAAAGATTCGTAAGGTAACACCTGAACAAATCCTAGACTCCGCAGGAGGAAAGTGTGATGTAGCAGGATACTATTGTCAATTTACAGACACTCGTTGGTCATCTGATCAATATGGTAATTGGCACTTCAAGATTGCGTGTATGGCCAATGGAGACGAAGGTCTTTGTGAAAAAGAAAAGCCTGATACACCAACAGAGAGTGACCTTAAGATGAAACCTACTAGAGAAACAAAAGGTAGTCTTTATAGAGTGTTAGCAGCTATGAAGTTATCAGTAGGAATGAAGAGTCAAATTTGGAAAACCTACGAACATTATGCAGATGGCGACATCGAACAAGCATTAGTAGAAGTTGGAAAGGCGAATTGGTATGAGTAAAGAATTTGGAGACAATGTCGAAAACGAAATTGAAAAACTTGAGTCTTGGGTTAATAGTCCATTAGTCAATAACTCAGATCAACTATCAGAAGCGATAGGAACAGTCTACAACTCTTCTTTTGGTGCATTCAATTATGTACTAGAAAAAGGAATCTTAAGCAAAGAGCTATCTTTTACTGACGAAGAGTACTTAGATTTAGCAGTTCCAACGACTTTTTTGTTTGGTTCTTTCGGAAAAGATAACTATATGGCACAACTTATGGTTAATACTTACGATACAAGCAGTGAAGACGAGGATGTTATGACAACTGTGGACAAAACAAGACCACATTTGCTAAGAATGAGGCATATTCTTAAAGATATGGACTTTTGTATAGTTTCTTACCCTGTTATTAGAGAATGGGACGAGATTCATGGTCGAGATGAGACTTTAGGGTTGTTAAGTATTATTTTTACGCCTGAAGGTAACTTAGGCAGAGCTTTCTCTGTAAAGTATCCTAATGATGAAGAAATTGGTTCTCACATAAAAGTTGGATTCGAGACTCCAAAATCTTTTGGGACAATGCCTTATAAGAGTTTTCGTAGAAGTGCAAGAAAAGATAGAGAAGCGAAAGCATATTCTAGATTAATAGAAGAATTTTATCACTTGCCAACGATTCCTAAAAAGGAACCCTACTACGAATTAGTTGATCAGTTGAAAAGAAACAATTGTAGTTTACTTGCAACTGAGAATGCTTTTGTAGATGAACTAAAAGATGAGATTATAACTTTACCTTTGTCTAACTTTATTTTATTGAATAAAGATACGCAAGACTATTTCCAAGAAATACTAAAAGGTAAGATTCAAGAGATGGATAATCTTGACGAAGATACGATAGAGAGCTTGTTAGAAATAAATGAAAATCTTTTTGGAGAAGAAGAGTAATAACTTGAAAAGCTAGTGCAAGGAAGTGTAAACTTAGATAGTCGGCTTCCTTGCTGACAAGCCCTCCCATCAACGCCTATCTCTTCGGAGATAGGTGTATATACTATAAGTATGGAAGATCCTAAGTTCAGCCAATTTTTTGTGGAGAAGACTGACAACGAAAGAAGAGTCCAACTCCCTAAGCTACATGAAAATCAAAAGACAGTTGCAGAATCAGAATCTCGTTGGAAAATACTCTGTGCAGGTAGGCGTTTTGGGAAGACAAGGTTGGGAGTGCAACTTTGCATTGAAACTGCCATGGCTGGTAAAAGAGCGTGGTGGGTTGCACCTACATTCTCTATTGCACGAGTAGGGTGGCGAGATATTATGATGGCGGGCTATGACTTAGCTGAAATGGGTGCAGAAGTAAAAATGGGAGACATGATTGTCTCTTTTCCTAATGGCGGTTTCATATCAGTAAAGTCTGCTGACAATCCACAGAGACTTCGTGGAGAAGGTCTTGACTTTCTTGTTATGGACGAGGCTGCCTTTGTGAAAGAAGAAACCTGGACTGAAGTTCTTCGACCTACCTTAACTGAAAGAAAAGGTTCTGCTTTATTCATTTCTACACCTCGTGGACAAAACAATTGGTTCTATAGATTATGGCAAGACGCTGAGACTAGAGATGATTGGGAAAGATTCAAATTCTCCACTGTTGATAACCCTGCGATTGATCCTAAAGAACTAGAAAGTGCCAAAGAAGAAATTGGTTCTCTTACTTTTGCCCAGGAGTATGAAGCAGAGTTTGTAAACGAAGGTACTCAACTCTTTAGACCTGAATGGTTTCAATACTACTCCCCTGCTGTCAGAGGAGCAAAAATAGATGACGAACTTTATGAGTTCGACAATATGACAAGATACGCAACTGTCGATTTAGCGACATCAACAAAGCAAACAGCTGACTACACAGTCTTTACTGCATTTGCTCATGACCAGGATGAAAATAAATTATTTGTTATAGACATGCTTCGAAAGAGAATGGAAGCTCCTGACATAATTCCTGCTATGAAAAAGTTTTATAAGAAAAATAACCTTGATTGGATTGGCATTGAAAGAGCAGGATTCCAATTATCTATTATTCAGTTTGCTAAAAGAGAAGGTATCAATGTAAGAGAATTAAAAGCAGATCGAGACAAACGCAGCAGAGCGATGCCACTATCAGCTAAGATGGAGAGTGGGCAGGTATTTTTTCCTGACGATCCAATGGAGAATTGGGTACACGAAGCGGAAAGAGAGCTTCTTACTTTTCCATTGGGAGCCCATGACGATATAGTTGATACATTAGCTTATGGCGTATTAAACTTGAATAAGAGAATTAATTGGAAAGCGTATTAGATGGCAGAAAACAAAAGTTTTTATAGAAAAGCTGTAGATTATCTTCAGGCACCACCTCAAAGAACATTAGATGAAAAATCTTTTTTACAAAATAGTTCAGTAGACTCACAAGTCTTTGGATACAATACACAATCAGGATTTATGCCTGACAAGTTGCTTAAAGAAATTGGCGATGGAACAGGTAACTCCGCTGTAGTTGCATGTCTTAATGTTTTAACAACTTCTTTCGCTGAACCTAGATTAAAAGTATATAGAGAAACAAGCGAAAATGATTTTGAAGTTTTAGACAATCATCCTGTTACTCAACTTATTAATAGACCTAATCCTTACACATCAGGTTCGTTACTAGCAAGTTATATGATCACAGCTTTAAATGCTGAAGGTAATGCTTATCTTTTAAAGAACAGAAATAAAAGCGGAAGAGTTGTAGAACTTGTTCCACTAATTCCTAATTATGTAAAACCAAGAGGAAATGAAAAAGAATTAATTACTCACTATGAATATTATGTTAAAGATCCAAACTCAATAAATGCTAATGAGTTTTCTGTACTGCCTGCTTCAGAAGTAGTACATGTCCGACAAGGAATAGATCCAAACAATCATAGGAAAGGATTTGCTCCATTGAAAGCAGTCCTTAGGGAAATTTTAGGAGATGAAGCTGCAGGACAATACGCAGCTGCTTTGTTACATAACATGGCAGTACCTGGAGTTATTCTTTCTCCTAAAGATGACGCTATGGGTGGACCTAGCCAAGACGAGGCTGAAGCTATAGCTCAAATCTATAAACAAAAATTTGGTGGTTCGAACAGGGGTGCTCCGATGATACTTTCAGGTTCTATGGATGTGAAAGTTGTATCTTGGTCTCCTGAACAACTGAACCTTAACCAACTAAGGAGATTGCCTGAGGAAAGAGTTTCTGCTGTTCTTGGTGTTCCTGCTATTCTTGCAGGATTAGGAGCAGGTCTAGAAGCTGCTACCTATAACAACACTAGAGAGTTAAGAGAATTCTTTACTGAGCAGAAGTTAATTCCTCTGTGGCAAGTCGTTTCTAATGAAATTACAGCACAGCTATTACAAGCAGATTACACAAATGATAATAAAGTCGTTTGTAGATATGATTTAGGCGAAGTAAGAGCATTAGATGTAGACAAAGGCGAAATGTTTAAGAGAATGCAAACAGGTGTAGCAGGTGGTTGGATAACAGTTGCCGAAGCTAGAAAAGCTGTTGGGCTCGAATATGGAGATGAGCATGAAGTATTCTTAAGACCATTAAACCTTGAACCAACCAAAAAAGAAGATTATTTAGGAAGTCCTGAAGACGAACCTGAAATAGATACAGGAGATGAAAGAGATCCTGATAACGAAGAATCAGATGTAATGGTAGAATCTTCTGCAAATTTCGAAATGGAAGAAAAAACTCTTTCTACACAAACAATGCCTGTTGAAATAACTAGAGAAGGAGATATAGTGTCAACTCCAAGTTACTTAGATGAAGAAAAAGCACCTATTTCAGGAAAAGTTAAAAAAACACTTCAGAATAAAGTAAAAGAGCATAACGCAAAGAATCCAAAATTTAAAGCTAACTACAGAATGTTATCGGCTGTATTCAGAAGAGGTGTAGGAGCTTATCGTGGTAATCCTGCCTCAGTAAGAGGAAATGTAATGGGAGCAACCCAATGGGGAATAGCCAGAGTTAACGCGTTTATAAAAGGACTAAAAGGTTCTTTCCCTAGAAAACCATTTGATTTAGATCTGTTACCTGCAGGACATCCTAAAAGTTCAAAGTCAACAGATATGATTGACGAATTAAAAGTATCATTGGAGGAAGCAGAAACTCTTAATGAAAGAATCTTTGAAACAGAAGCTGAGAATAGTAAAGCAGATTCTGTAAAGATTGGCGATGCTGTTAGTTGGTCAATTAATAAAGATCCAGATCCACCTTCAACTATTCATGGTATTGTAACTTCTGTTAACAATGAGAAAAAAGAAGCAACCATGATGGTTTGGGCAATTATGGAAGATGGTTCACACAAAAAAACTGATAGAAGTGTAAAGCAACTTATTTCTAAACTCAGAATTATTTCCGACTTTAGAAATGATAATAAAGCACCAGGAGATACAAATTTTCCAAATGCAGGCGACAATCAAAAGCTCAGTCTAAGTAATTCAGAATTTAGACAGTTCCCTGATTACGCTTACATAAAAAATCTAAAAGAAAACTATCCAAAAATATGGAGGAGAGCAGGTAATGGAGGTAATCCACCTACTTCTTTCACAGGAAATGACGCTTTTAGAAATTGGACTAAATACAAAGCAGGAGACCGAAGTGCCTCAGTACTATCGTGGGTAAAAAGAAGAGAAGCATTTATGAGCAGACACCAAGGTAACACCCGACTCAATGGAACCATTGCGGTTATGAAGTGGGGCGGAGTTACTAAGTCTGGAGTATCAGCTATGAAAAAAATAGTTAACGAGCAAAAGAAGAAAGACGATGCTCGGAATAAGAAAGCTGAACAGATCGTAGATCAAAGTGTTAAACTAAATAGTACAGACAATTAAGTTGATACTGTCAAGTAAACAGTATTAATATAAAGAAGAGGTATAGGTTAATGGATAAAGAAATCAAAAGTTTTGATCTTTCCATCAAAGAAGATGGAGAAGAGAAAGGTTCAGTTGAAGCTGTCTTTTCAGTTTACAACAATGTAGATAGCGATGGAGATGTAGTAGTCCCAGGTGCTGTCAAATCAGGATTTGCTAACAATCAAGTCCCTATGGTTTTTGCTCACAAGTGGGATCAACCAATCGGTAAAGGAGTCATAGAAGAAAAAAATGATTCCGCAGTATTCAAAGGTTCATTCTTCATGGACACCGAAGCAGGGAAAGAAGCATACAATCTTGTCAAATCAATGGGCGACTTACAACAGTGGTCATTCGGATTTAGAGTCAATGATTCTGAAGTAGGAAAAGTTCAAAAAGATGATTCCGAAACACAAGCTCGATTCCTTAAAGACCTCACAGTATACGAAGTATCCCCTGTCTTAGTTGGTGCAAACCAAGAGACCTATACCCTCGCAATCAAAACAGGCGAAGATACAGTATACGAAGCAAAAGGCGAAGTAACTGAAGAAAAAGTTGCTTTAGACGAAGATGTTTTTGATAACGAAGAAGAAGCCATAAAAAGAGCAGAAGAGCTAGGTTGTGAAGGATCTCATATCCATGATATGGATGGTAAAGAAGTTTTCATGCCTTGTGCAACACACGAAGCTTACGAAAAGTTAGTTGCTAAAAAAGAAGCTGACATTGAAGAAGCTCCTGCTGAAGATGAAAAAGGTTATGGCAATTGCGACTACAACGATTCAGGTAAGTGTGCAAAAGAAAAAGAAAAAGATTTAGAAGTTTCAAAGAGCGATTCCAGCATGACAGGAAAGCGTTTCTCTGAAGAAGTCAAAGATGTGCTTGCAGCATTAGATGACTTAATTTCAAGAACCAAAGCTATTGGTATCTTGAGAGAAAAGGATGGTAGGAAATTGTCAAAAGAAGCGACAACAGCATTAAGAGCGGTTCAAGATGATTTGAATGACGCTTGGGAAGAACTTGATGAAGTTATATCTCAAGTGGGTAAAGTACCTGAAGTCACTGATGAAATTGAAGCTATGGAAGAAGAAGCTCCTGTTACTGAAGAAGAAGCAACTGAAGTAGTCTCCGAAGAAGTATCTGAGGAAATTACAGAAGATGTAGAAATTGAAGAAGCAGAAGTTGAAGTTGAAGTAGTTGAAGAAGAAGAAGTTTCCGAAGATGCAACTGAGGAAGAAGTAGATGATTCAATTGATGAAGTCATACTTCAAGCTCAAGTTCAAATGACAGAATCCCTTATAGCTGAACAAGAAATAGACGAAATATAAAAAATTAAGCTAGATAAAAAGGAGAATATCGTGTCAGATATTAAAGATCTCCGAGAAAAGCTTGCTGCTAAAAGAGTAGAAATGAAAGAACTCTTCGAAGCTGCAGACGAAAATGGCAAGTACACCTCTGATCAAAAAGAGGCAATTTCCACAAGAAATGAAGAACTTGCTAGTCTTGTAGAAGAAGTAAATCTTAAATCTGCTCAGGCAAAAAATGAGAAAGCTATGGAAATAGACTCAGAGCCTGCAGAACAAGCTTATCAATCGGAAAAAGTTGCTCCAGCAGATCTTGGAAGTCAGTTTGTTAACACAGACGCTTACAAGAACTACAAGAGCAATGGTGTAAAGGGTATTGATTCTAAAGCTAACTTTAGCCCACTAGAATACAAAACTACTTTAACCACAACAGGATATCCACCAGAGGTTCTAAGAGCACCTGGTATATTGGAATCTGCTTTAAGAGACCCTAATAGCGTTATTAGTCTTTTCGATCAAATCGAAACAGACCAAAATGCTTATAGCTATCTTGAAGAAACTACATTCACAAACAACGCAGCAGAAGCTGCTGAAGGTGCGACTGTAGGAGAAGGTGCATTAGCCTTCACTGAGCAATCAGAATCCATCAGAAAAATGGGCGTTTTCTTGCCTGTAACTGATGAACTATTGTCAGATGTTTCTGGTATTCAAGGATACATAAACTCAAGATTACAAACAATGATCAAACTTCGTTTGGACAGCCAACTTCTCGCTGGAGATGGTACTGCACCTAACTTAGAAGGATTATTAGACGCTGGAAAATCTAGCGTTGGCTCAACTGCTTTCGGTTCCTACTCAGGAAACTTAGGTAGAATTGGAGCACTTTATGGAGCAATTACCGATATTCGTGTAAATGCTTTCGTAGAGCCAGACGCAATTGTTATGCACCCAAATGATTGGAATGCAGTCGTAACAGACTTAACAGGATTTGCTGGAGATGCTACTGCAGGATATGCAGCTAATGTACCTCTTTTCATAGCTTCAGGAGCTATGGGCAACGCACCTGTTGCATCCATTTGGGGACTTAAAGTTGTTGCAACCACAGCTATACCAGAGAACACTGTTCTTGTTGGTAAGTTCGGTGGTGGCGATGCTGCTCAAGTAGTGATGAGAAATGGAATCGATTTGGCAATCTCAGATAGCCATAGCGATTTCTTTGTTAAAAATCAATTAGCTATTAGAGCAACAATGAGAGTCGGCTTCCCTGTTTACAGACAAGCTGCTTTCCACAAAATAACAGCATTCTAAGGAATAGTTGTTAATTAGTTTCAGTAAGGGGTAGTAACCCTGCCCCTTACGAACTAAATAAATTTTTAAAAAAAAGGAAAATAATGTCAGATTTTATGAAACCAAAGAAAAGTATTTGGAAATTAAGCGATGGAAAAATTTGGGAAGGCGACTTTGCTGATCTTCCTAAATCAGGTGCTTCTTTAATTGCTAAAGCAGGTAAAGAATATCCTACAGCATGGCTTAAAGAGCAAGGTTGGGGCGAGAAGAAAAAAGCTCCTGCTAAGAAAAAAGCTGCTCCAAAGAAAAAAGTAGAAAATAAAGCTGTAAAACCAAAAGACACAGAAGATAAGTAGGTCCTAAATGGCACTATGTACAGTATCTGATGTCGAGAAAGTACTTGGTGTAGATTTAGGCTCTACTGACGAATCCACAGTCACAAACTTATTAATTCCGACTGTGGAAGACGCTATTGCAAACTTCGTTGGATACAACCCAAACTACACAGCAAGTATCACTGAAAAGTTTGATGGCGACAAAACCGAAGACTTATTTTTAAGTCGATCCCCTGTAGTATCAGTAACTTCTGTTACAGAAGATGGAACTACATTAAGTGAGGGAAACTCTAATGACTATGTTCTTTATTCAAAACTTGGAAGATTAAGAAAAGTTGGTAAAAACAAATGGTCAGCAGTTAGATTACAAAACATTACAGTAGTTTATACAGCAGGTTATTCAGATAGTGAAGCTTCAGCAGAAGATGTTCCTAGCGATATGAAATATGTTTGTGCAAGAGCTACAGGCAGACTTATTGTTTCAGCTTTATCTCTATCTTCACAACAAAGCACAGGAACTGTAAACACTAACCAAGCAGACAATACAACAGATAGTAAGTTTCAATTAGTAAGAAATGAAGGTATTGGAGATTACCAGGTAACTTATGAATCAGTATTAGATCAACTTAATGCAGATATTTTACAAGATGCAGATAGAAAAGTCCTAAGTAAGTATAAGAGGCAATACTTCACTTCGGCAGGTATACTAGACTAATGAGCGAATTAAAATTCCCTGATGGGACAAAGCGTGAAGATGCTGTCAACGAATTAATTGATGACGAGCAATTCAAGGAAGCAGTACTAAAACAATTCAATTACATGAGAATAAAAGGAATTAACTTAGTACAAGACGCAGATGATTTAGTAAATCTTTACTTAAAAATCTGTAAATCTTTCGAGAAGTAATGGCTCGCTACGACTACAAGTGTTCTAAATGTGAACATGTATTCGAAGTACAACACTCAATACACGATGAACCAAAAATCAAATGTGAAAAAGAGAAGTGTAATACTATTTGTAAGAGACAAATTAGCTCTAGAGTTAATTTATATGGAACTGTTGGGATTGATTGGAATACTGATCCTTCTAAAGTTTCTCCATCTATGAGAGAAAAAGCAAGTAAAGCAGCCAAAAGAAAAGTACAGTTTTAATTACTCTTCTTCAAACCATTCTTTAGGAAATCCTTCGCTTCTTTTATCTTTCTCCCATTTCCACATTTCATAGCTAAAGATAACTTTATCTATGAGTGAATCTATTAAATTTTTTATGGTTGAACTAAACCGAAACCACATGATCCATTTTCCTCTTCTTCAGCAGTGCAGTCTTCAGGTATTCCTTCGTAACCATCGTGTCCATACTCATCACACCTAACACCATCACACCAATAGTTGTAAACTACTTCTTGTTGGTTGCCCATAGTGTGCATCATTTCTGAGAGCATACTCATTTCAAGAGCCATCTGCCCCCAACTTGTCATACCCATGACAATTACTAATGTACTAATCATTTATTCTTCCTCTGTTTCTACATCATCTTTATGAACTATTTCTACATCCATTGGAATGTGAATAGGTGGATCTATAAAATTTATATCTACAAATTCTCCACCACTGTTCAAGATAATTTTTATTTTCATTTATCTATCTATGACACCTGGGTGTAGGACTTGTGTCTTACTTATCCCCTGATATCTGTGTTTCTTTTTTGACTTCGCAGCTCTACGCTCTAATCTGTTCATTTTTTATTCTCTCTTTCATATAGACTGTCAAACACAAGTATACCGAACTTTATAGAATTCGCAATGCAAATACCAACAAATTCAGCACAGGCAGGAACAACTGCATTTCCTAGTGCTTTGATCTTATTTATTCTGTCTTCTTCATTTTCTATTGTTCTTGGAACAGTTTCCCAAGGCTCTATAAGATATTCTTCTGTATAGACTCCAGGGTTTTCTGAAAGTTGACCTTTTGGATTTATACCTTTAGCTATTCTTGTTGTGCTTGGTCTACTACTAGAAACTAAGGGTGTTTGCCACTTATCTCTTTTCCATTCAATATCAGTAACTTCTGTAAGTTCTTTATCAAATTTTAAAGGACTTAGATAAGGTTTTATTATTTCCCAATCTTCAATACTTGGATAACTAAAACCTGAAGTATCTCTTCTAAACCAATGTTCAATAGTAGATTTCTTTATACCTTCAGTATTATCAAATAATTGTTTTGCTGAAGTAACAGTTCTCAAGTAATCTACAAACTCTTCTTGAGTAGGCAAATTATCTCTTCTTACCATTAAATGATCTTTGTATTGTTCAAACAATTCAGGATTTTCTATAATCTCAGATATTGCTACTTGGTCAGCTAAAGCAACTTGTATTCTTTGTCCTGAGCTTCTTTTGTCTTTTCCTTGAAGTAGTTTTGTCGCGTGTTTTAAAGCGTCATTCTTTGAATCAGCTAAGGTTGGAGTTCTCCACATATTGTCGTTGCTATAACCCCAATAGTTAGGTAATCCTAAATCTCCTGCCAATCCGCGGGGAAACCCATAAGTAGTGATACCCATTGGCTGTTCAATCTTTTCCCAATAAGTTTCGGGTTTCTCTCCCCCATGTCCTGTTCTAGAGTCGATCCATGTTTCCCTGCTTTCACTGATGGAGCTTGTTTGTTTATCGGCTTCGAGGCCTGACTCGCTCTTGGTGTTGACCACAATTTTGGATTCTCCCTCAAGTTCCCTGTGCTTTTTCTCTTGCTCTTCTTGGATTTGTCTCCACGATAAAGAGCGTTCTCCAAAGCTTCCCCTGTTCTCGGTTTCAAGTAATCCATAGTGTTCGGAGTTTCCCACGATGAATATTCTTTCTCTAAGGTGCGAGGCATTAACCGAGGCTGCTGATACAACTTGCCATTCAACACTATACCCGCTGTCGGAAAGGAAAGAAACAACTCTTGCGAAAGCTCCTCCTTTGTTTCCTTGATCGTCTTTGGCTGTGAGGAGTCCTCTGACATTTTCTGCCACAACCCATTTTGGTCTAAGTACGCTAATGGCTCTTTCGAATTGATACCATAACATTCCTCGTTCATCTTCTTCACTCATTCCTTTCCTGTTACCTGCGTAACTAAAACTCTGACAAGGGAATCCACCGATAAGCATGTCGATAGGTTCCAACTCTTCAAACTTTACTTCGTTAATATCTTTGTTAATAACTTGTGATTTTGGAAATCTTTTTTCTAAAACAGAACAACAGTACTCATCAAACTCTACTTGCCATACAGTTTCAGCACCAAAATCGGATAGACCTCTTTCTATTCCTAAATCAAGACCACCAATGCCACTAAATAAACTACCTATTTTCACGATTCATTACCCCATGTATCCCAACCTTCGGTACTATTCCTCGCAAATAGTTCTATTCGAGGAAGGTCTCCGACAAGTTCTATTATTTTCTCTCTAACTATGTCAGGTTTTTTTGAATGTCTTTCAATAGGACTTTCTATAACACTATGAACTCCTGCACTTAATCTTTTTGGTTTACCTTTAACACCAATCAAACATATTTCTGCATTAGATCTAGTCCACCTGCCCATGCCCCAAAAGTTTGTATCAGTAGATACTTTGTTCTTTTTTATCCATGTGAACCCATTTGTTTTATATGTGAAACCCCACGCTTCGAACAAAGGTATCGTTTCTATTAATTTAGGGAATGTTGTCCATAAAAATAAGATACAGTCGTCATCAGCTATATCTTTTACAGGTAAATTACAAATATCATCAATAGACATTGTAGGATAATGTCTGACAGCACCGCCTCTGTTTTTAGAGGGATCATCATAAGACCATGGTGGATCAGCGTAAATTATTTTATATTTTTTATTTGGAAATTCAATCATACTAATTAGACCACTCCAAAGTAAAAAAGGTTACATGTTTTCTTCTTTTTTCCATTTTTTCTCCCATTTAATTACATCAGACCAACACCACTCGCTTGAAGACCAATCTCTCCATTGGGTTCGACTATAGATATCTTCTGCAAGTATAGAGGCAAATAAAATGTTGTAATAAGGAGTGAATTGTACTTTTTTGAATTCAAAACCAAAATTTGTTTTGGAAGTGGGACCTGTATATGGTTGCCCATGATACAGGATTACCCACTCATTCCACCTAGGTAGATCATACTCCTCAGCAACCCAATTCCAGGTCCAAGGAACAAATTGCATAACGCCTGAATCGGAATTGTCATCACGATATGCAGTATCTTTTCCCCTGCTTTCGCACCACCCAATTCTTACTGCTGTGTCTATATTTTCGAAGTCAAAGTGTTGAAGATAAAGACTTGAATATTGTTTCATTTTTTGAGGGATTTCTTCCCTACATTCTAAATGTTTATTGATAAAATCAGTTTCTGTGCCTACTAGGGGTGGCGAAAAACTTGCTAAAAATAGCATACACTCAGCTATCATATTCTCCTTTGTTTTTGATAGTTAGTCTATAATAAGCATTTCTGCGTCTGCCAAAGCTAGTTTTTTAGACTTACCTGCCCCTGTACCGATCAAAGCATAACTTTGTTTAGTACCTACAGATTTAACTTTGAACACATCTGCTTCGTGAGAGCTCATATAAGGGTTCCACCTCACATGTATCATAAACTCTCCTTTGTGGATTATCTCATCCTCAAAAGCAGGTGCAGTATCGACATAAGGTATCTCTACCAAAATATCTCCTTCTTCTATCTGATACTTAATTATAAACATAAAATTTGCAATTGTGCAAGGATATGTTAAACTTTTTAATACTAATAGAGGAGAGCAAATTTGGAAAGTAAAACATACACACCAAAAAAATTAACAAAAGACGAAATAGTAAGTTTTTTACAACAAGAACCATCCAAAACCAATACAGAATGGGGTAATGAATGGGGAGTTTCAAGAGAAAGAGTTAGACAGTTTAGACTTAGATTCGGTCTTCCAACAGTTAAAGCTTTTGATCATGAGTTATTCGGTAAAGTTATTGCTGCTTGTGAAAACAGTAATGGAATATTAAACGCAGGATTATTTACTCATATACCAAACTTTGGAATAAGAACATTAGAAAAATGGATGAAAGAAAATGATGAACTTCGGAGACAAGTAAACAGAGCTTTGAAGTTAGCTTATCAGAATGCTTACTTCCCTACTACTAAAATGTGTAATTCCTGCGAGACAGTGTTGCCTGTATCAAAATTTTATAAATCAAAATTTGGAAGAGATAAACTTATGCTCAAATGCAAAGAGTGTGACATAAAACAAGTTCAGTATTATTACAATAAAAGAAACACTCCTGAAGTAACTGTAGAAGAAAAGAAGTGTTCTATATATAGAGAAGCAGGAATACTACCTGCAAGTTTTTTTCACAGGTCAAGAAAGACAAGTACAGGACTTCAATACAATTGTATTCATTATGGTAAAGCGTATTCAAAATGGAAAAATAGATTTGTTAAAGCTAACTCTATAGAAAATGATATGCAAAGAAGAGCTGAACTTAATCTTTTAGGAGATTGGAAGAAAAAAGCTTATGATGAAGGTCTTATGAATCTTAAAAAAGATTTAGACAATATTCCCACAACAGTAGAGAACCAACAAGTATTCGGCTAGTATTAATATACTATCTGATTTGAAAGTGGTCGGTGTTTAAAGTTTCACGAAAGTGAAGGTTTTATCAGGACACCGACTATTTTCTTTATTTGGGCTATTCCTTAATGTTATAATTAATTTATGCCACAATTAACAACAGCTTTATTAAACGAATCAATTAACATAGAAAGACTTTCAGGAACCGAAACACTTGATGACAGAGGTAATATTAGTACTGCATTCTCATCAAGTTCTTCAAATGTTCAAGCAAGAGTAGTTTTTTCAGGAGACACTACAGAAGAAAACACTGATGGTTTATTGCAAAATTTAATAACATTAAGAATCACTGTTCCTGCTGTTACTGATGTAACAACTAAAGATAGAATCGTATACGATTCAAAAAAATGGAATATTATTGGTGTAAAAAATGTCAAAGATAGATTTGGTAATTCATTCTATAAACAGCTAATAGTTCAGAGTGGCTACTAATGGCTAAACCAAAGATAAAACAAGCAGTTGTCGGTAGGTCTCTAAGAAGTTTTAGATTAACAAAAACTCACAGGGCTATGAATAGGTATTTAATATATACAGACTCAGAAATAAATAAATTCGAATTACCAAGAGACTTGAATGATACAAGAAACTTTGTTTATACACTTTCTTTAGCACTAGAAGATGCACAAAGTATTTTACCTCTTCCTGTATTTGGAAAACTTAACAGATACAACTTAGCCTTAGGTAGGTCTATTGGAGACTTCAATGCTTTAAAAAATACTCTTGAAAAGAGAACAGATAGATTTAAGGTTGCAGGTGTAGGAGAAAGAGCTATACGAAGAGCAGGTGGTAAAGTTGCAGGTAAAGTTATAGGTGTTATTCCCGCAGGTCATAGTTTTTTTGGTAATGTTGGATCTCGTAGTGTTAGGTCTGTTGTTGGTGCTAATGCAACAATAACTTTAGATAGAATGGTCAAAAAATTAAGACCAGGTGCAGTCTCTACAAGAATGATTGCTAACTTCGATAGAATGAATATGCAATCTGAAGATAGAGCTGAAGTATTAGCAAAATATATCTTTCAAAAAATAGGAGAAAAAACTCCGCGTGATAGTGATAGACTGATCAACTCTCTTGTAATGAGAAAAAGAAGATCTAACTCTTCTAGAGATACAGGAGACTATTTGATAAAAATTGGTAATGTAAAACCTATGCCTGATCCAAATGTTCCTTATCCTTGGGTTGTAGAGTTTGGTATAAATAAAGGCTTTAACAAAGAAACAGGATTCATGGATGCTTTACTTCCTATTCCTAATAGATTCCAATTCTTAAGAAGCGTCACAGGCCCTAGACCTGATGGAGATACTTTCTTTGGTGGTTATTATAATAACGATAATAGAGGTCCTTTTGACAGGTCAAAGAAGAACACCAATAAAGGTGCTATGGTTAGAAGAGCGTTATACGAAATATATCACGAGACACCAAAATATAATGTAGAAACATTCCTCGGTGGTAAATTTAGAACTAACCCATTTAAAGAGGCTTATGATAACAACAAAATATTTACAGGTCCAATACAGGTAGCTAAGTAATGGCAATTAATTTACCAGATTCAGAAGTATTGTTTAGAACTTGGGCTCTAGATCAAACTTTAATATCCGATATTGTTGGAACAGGAATAGCTACAAGGCTGCCTTCAAATGCAACACTACCTTTTGCTGTTATATTATTAAATTCAGCAACTGCAGAAAATATAAATGGTGCCCCTTTATGGTTAGCAAGTATTGATGTAGATTGTTATGCAGGTAAGTATGGATCAGACAACAACAAAGGAACTCCTGATTTCGCAAAAGCATTTGAATTAGCTAATGCCTTTGTTCGTTGTGCATTTGATTTTCCAGGTAAAAAATACTCAATAACAGGACAAGATGGAAGAGTACATGGGTTTAATCCAATACAAGGTCCATACAGGATAGATAATACAGACAACGATTTGGCACGCTATACTGTAAATGTAGGTATGTATTATGGAGAAGCGTAATGAAAAAAATTAAGTTAAACCCTTACATAAGAGATTTTGACGCTATAAGAGATGAAAAACTCGATCTTATCATTGGAAAAGATTGGGTAGAAGTATCATCTGCCGATTGGAAAAGGATGAAAGAAGCTGGAACCAAGCAGGGAGATACAATACTTCCAACTTTTATAGAAGAAAAAGAAGGTATGGGAGAAGTAAAAAACTTTATCAAAGATGATAAGGAAAAGATGGAAGAGCTTGAACTTGAGGATACCGATTTAGTAATAGAAGAAGAGGAATGACAAGTTCCTCATAAGTTATAGGTAGGTATAAGTAATGGCACAAAGTATTACAGAGGTTCTTCTCGGAACAGGTAATCTATTTACTGCACTTGAATCAGATTTAAATGGAGGTAGCCCTAGTGCTACATTCCCTGCAAATCCTTCAGCAGGTCCTGATACAACATATTGGACAGATATAGGTTATTCTGAGGGTGGATTCTCATTAGAATATGACAAAACATTTGAAGATGTTATGGTCGCGGAAGAGATTGATCCGATTAAAACAATCAAGACTGCACAAGAAGTAAGAGTTACAGGCGAACTTGCACAAGCTTCATTGTCTAACTTAAAGTTAGCAATGGCGGGTGGAACAGTTTCTGCTGATACTCCTTCTTCAGGTTACAGCACATTAGTTCCCCCAACAACAGACTCATTCTTAGAGTATGGTCTTTTGTTAAGAGTTAACGCTCCAGGAACAGACGAAGCTGGAACAGGAAAAGTTAGGGATATTCATATTCCTAGAGCAGTGAACATTGGGGCTTTCTCAATGGTTCATGCTAAAGCACCACAAAAGGTAACAATCACAGTTGAATATAAAGTGTTGAAACCTAATAGTGATGCTCCATTTAGCAACATATTTAAAGTTATAGATACTGTTTAATTACAGTTTCTAAGATAGGAGAGTTATGTCAGATTTTATGGATTTCGATAAGGCTTATGAAGAGCTGGTTGAAAAAAAGCTAGAGTTTAAGGTAGCTGGAAAGAAATATAGTATTCCTGGACAGCTACCAGCTAGTGTGGTTTTAGGTCAGCTTGCAATATTAAACGATGCAGGCGAGCCTGATCCAAAACAAATAGGTAAATTCTTAGAAGAGCTCCTCGGAGCAGAAATTCTACAGGATATGATGGAGAATAAAGTCTCTTGGAAACAATTGGAAGAGCTACTTAATTGGTTATTAGTCCAATATGCTGTTATCCCTGACCCGAATGCGGTTGGTGGAGAAGCAGACGATGAGGATCCTGATAGCCCAAAATAAGTATCTCTACTAACGATGTCTTAGAAAGATTTTCGTCAGTAGAGTCAGACTTCCATCGCTTCTATAAGTTAGACCCATTGTCCATATCGTGGAGAAAATTCAAGGTATTACTTTTTTCTTTAGTTTCTCAAGAATCAGCTTTTTACGCACCCTACCATGCAGAAATGTATGAAGAAATGAAAACGAGAAATGAAAAAGAATCCGATTTTACAAAAAATAAACAAAAAACAAAAGTTTCTCTTGATGTCGCAATGAATGATTTAGGAGTATAACCAATGGCTGACTTTAGTATATTAGTTGCAGCGAAAGCTTCCTTAAAACAAGCTCAAGCTCAACTGTCTGCATTTGGTACAAACGCCTCTAAAACAATATCCAAATTCGTTGGAGGTCTAAACGCAGCAGCAGGTACTGCAGCAATGGGTACTTTAGCTGGTCTTGCTTTAGCAATGGCTGGTGGTGCAGCAGCTGCAGTCAAATTCGAAAATGAATTCGCTAATGTAAAAAAGACCATGAACGATGTTCAGGATCCGCAGGTCTTTAAAAATATATCAGATGACATTCTTCGTTTATCAACAGAGATACCGATTATGGCATCAGAACTTGCTGGTATTGCAGCAGTTGGTGGACAGTTGGGTATCGGAGCAGATGATATATCTAGTTTCACAGAAGTTGTCGCCAAATTAGGTACAGCTACAAACATGTCTGCAGAACAAGCAGCAACCTCAATGGCAAGATTTCTTAATGTTACCAATGAACAAACAGATGCTATTGGTAAATATGCAGCAGTACTCGTTGAACTAGGAAACAGTACAGCAGCAACAGAAGGAGAGATAATTCTTCTTGCACAAAACTTTGGTGCGACAGGTAGCATAGTTGGTTTAAGCACAGAAGAGATACTTGCTTTCTCAGCAGCAATGAGAGAGACAGGTCAGCAATCCCAAGCAGGTGCTACAGCTCTAGGTAAATTATTCTTAAATCTTTCTGACGCAGCAAAACTTGGTGGAAAAGAAATGTCAGTTTTTGCTGAAACAGCAGGTGTAGACATAAATGAGTTTAGAAGGTTAATAGAAACTGACATAGGTCAAGCAGCACAAGTATTCTTAGGTGGTCTTAACTCTATGAATGAAGAGGGAAGATCAACAACAGCGACACTTGAAGATTTAGGTTTAGGAACTATTCGTGTTCAAAGGGCTTTACTTTCTTTAGCGAACAACGAAGAAGGTTTAACCGAAGCAAGAAAAAGAGCTAATGAACAAGCGATAACGCAGAACGCGTTGAATGATGAAGCAGCACAAAAATTCGAAACTGCTTCTATGAAAATAACACAGATCAAATCTGCTCTTAATGCAGCTGCAATAACTTTTGGAGAAATATTCCTACCTGTTCTTAAAGTAGTCCTAGATGCAGTAATTGGTTTTGTTGCAGTACTTCAAGCTTTAGCAGAAATGTTTAGAGAAATGCCTGGATTGTTAGCAGGTATCATAGGACTTCTTTCAGTCTTATCTGCAGTGTTTGTTAAAGCAGGAGTAGGTGCTTCTGGTTTCGCAGCTGTATTTAGTAAAATTATAGGAGTTGCTCTTAAGTTCGCTGGAGTTGCTGGTATCGTCATAGGTGCATTTGCTCTCATAGGAAGTGCTGTTAAAAAATACAGAGATGATATAAAAGATGCAGAACAAGTTTCTTCTGCTGTAGATGGAATTATTAGCAAAATAAAAGTTGACTTAACAAAAGGTTTTGATGCAGATCCTATAACAAAAGAACAATGGACAGATTTTTTAACTAACTTACCTGAAGCAACAAAAGAAGCAGTTGAAGAAGGTGTCAAAAAAGGCATGCTTGGAGAAGAAGTATTCAACGCAATAGTTAGTAGTGCTGATGGATTACCGAAAGCATTTAATACAGCATTCGCTGATGTTGTTGATTTAGATGATGGCTTTTTCGCTAAAGGAGACCTAGATATTGGCGAAATTACACAAATGATTGGAATGATCAAAGACGCAGGATTAGAACAACAACTTTCTCCTGTTCTAAAAACTCTTGAGCAGTATCAACAAACTTTTACGAAGAACACTAAAGCATCTAGAGAGCAAAGAGACGAGCTATTTGAAATCTTAAAAGTTCAGTTTTCTATATTCCAAGGTGTGGAAAATGAAAAGGCAGCTCGTGATGAAATGATTTCAGGAGCCTTAAACGACCATTTCGAACATGTAGGGAAACTAGATCGCAGAACTGTAAGTCTTCTCAAGACAGAAGAAGGTAGGTTAAAACTAGCTAAAGAGCTAGCTAAGGGACCTAATGGTGTCAAAGTATTTAAAGACATCCTTGGAGATACTGTAGGTGTTGCAGAAGAACTAAATGAAGAATTCGAAGATACAGAGACAAACTTAGATTCTCTGTTAAGAATATCTAATGACTTTAGAACAAAGATTGACAAATTATTTAACCCAATAAAAGAACAGTTTGAATTACAAAAGAATGAAAGAGATTTAGCTAAAGCACACAAAGAACATGCTGACTTACACAAAGAACAGAAAAAACTAACTGCAGACGATCTCACTCTACAACAAGAGTTACAAGACCTTGCTTCTGCCAATCTTGAAACTGAAGAAGAAAAGTTAGAAATACAAGAATTAAATAACGAAGCTCTTGAAATAGAACAAAAGATAAGAGAAGGAAATGCTATATCTGCCGATCAGTTCTTAAAGAAAGAAAAACTGAAAAAAGAATTAGCTCAAGTTAATGCTGCTATATCCCAAGGCTCTTTAGAGTTCCCTGAAAAAGAACGACAGTTTATTCAAGATCAAATAGATGCTATTGACGATAAGGCATTGACTCAAAAAGACGCTGATGATAAGCGTAAAAAAGCTGGAGAGATAGCACAAACAGCTGAAGAGAGAAGACTACAAGCTATTAATGATATTGAGCAAGAAAGAATAGAAATAGGGGAACGACTCGCAGAAATCCCTGATGAAATACTAGATACACATCAAGACATTCACGAACTACAAAGAGATCTTGTTGGCAATCAACTTGATATGATACAAGCCCAAGCAGACTATAACACTCTAAAAGAAGATGAATTAAGAATGACTGCTGAATTGCTTGGTATGAACATGAGTCAAATTGATGGTCTTATGACCTTAATGAATCATGTAAGAGTAGAGTCTGGACCAATGGGGCAAAGCTATCTAGATAGTTTACTTGCTAATGTCCCCGAACTTATGAAACTTTTAGGTTATGACACAGGTAATTCAACTACAGGTCCTCAAGCACAAAATTTAGTAGACACTTGGAAAAAGTATGGTCAAAGTTATGCAGGTATGAATCCTACTTTTAGGCACATGGGCGGTAACTTCAAACCAGGACAGAACTATGTTGTAGGAGAATATGGTCCAGAAATGATGAAAGCTTTTCCAGGTGGCGGTGGTCAGATTACTCCTATGGGTTCAAGTAGAGGAGACACTGTAAATAATGTTACACTTAATGTAACAGGTCTTCCTTCTGATCCAATCTCCGCAAGAAGGACAGCACAACTAATACAAAAAGAATTAAATAAGCTTAAAGGAGATGGAAGGTCAGGCGTTGTTAGGTAAGATAAAAGATAATATTGGTTTATTTGCTACAGCTATTGCCCTTATGGGTTCAATTGGTGCAGGAGTGCAATCAGTCGGACAAATAGTTAATACACTTCAAGGTATTGA
>Ga0181389_1000267_pt1 | contig 21640 bp, 24 predicted proteins | sample 12SPOviralmetaG_FD_130121 | JGI IMG/M metagenome (GOLD analysis project Ga0181389, IMG submission 130121) | Marine viral communities from the oligotrophic San Pedro Time Series (SPOT) site, San Pedro Channel, CA, USA - 12 SPOT_SRF_2010-06-29 | ecosystem: Environmental > Aquatic > Marine > Strait...
ATACCTGTCAAAAACTTTAAAAGTCCAAGCAGAGTTCTCTTTTGACCAGCTTGCATTTTTAAATGCAGACTTAATTAAACCTCTATTGTCATATGTTTTTGTCCCATAAATGTAAATATTGTCTTCGTTTACTCGATACGCTAATTCTGGTTTTACTTCTTTTGGTTCTTCTTCTACAGTTTCAACTGATATATTAGTCTTAATCAGCGTATTGAGTAAATCTAATAGAGGTGACATATTTAGTTCTATACCTTCTAGTCTTTCTTCCAGACTTTCAAATTTAGATTCTAGATTTTCAAAACGAGAATCCATTTTATTTAAGATATCTTCCAATCTCTCAAATCGAGAATCAATTTCATTAACTTCTTCTTCAAGATCCATTAAATTATATTAAATGTATAAATAATTCTTTTATATAGTTTCTTTAATGTTTTTATGAGATCTATAAAGTAATTTATATTCTCCTAAATTAAATTTATTTTTTATTAGATTTTCAATATCTGGTTTGTATTTTTCATCATCTATCCATAATTCCATTCTATATAAAACACTTGAGTATTTTGTACAATCTACCATTCGGATACCATTTATATGACTTAATATGTCATCTTCATCCCCGATTAAATATAATATACAGTTCATCCACTCTGAGTCTAATTTTTTTAAATCGTTTCCATTTTTAATAGAATACTCAAAACCATTTTTATTCATTGCATCTTCCCAGCATGGAAATATGTCATTTTTAAAAAAAGAATAAGCACATGGAATTGCATTTACTCTTTTTATTTTTTTAATTGATATCCCGTCTGAAAATATATCATAAATTTTTGGAATATTATTAAATGTTCTCCAAAATGTTTCTACATCAGAAATATCCATTAATTTTTCAATGTTATCATTGTAAAATTTACCCAAATCTTTGTAATGTAAGTACAATGTCCATTTACAACTCAATTCCATTATAATATATTATAAATCACGCTTTTAAATAACAATTAAATTATAATATATTATTATTAATAAATGAAACTTTCTGGTAAAAAAAATATAAACCCTACTGTATGGGGTCCGATTTTCTGGGATACATTGCATTTTACAGCCTTTGGATATCCAAATGATCCTAACGAAATGGATAAACAGACCTACAAAAATTTTATTATAAACTATGTAAAGGTATTACCTTGCGATAAATGTTCAACCGATGCAATTAATTACATTAATCTAATAAGCGATTTTGAATGGAATAAAATACTTCAGGGTCGTGATTCTTTAATAAAATGGACATGGGATTTTCATAATTATGTAAATGAAAAACTAGGTAAAACTTCGCCGAAACTTGATACATTTGTGGACCAATTTATAGACAAAAAAACTCCTTATAAACCATCCTGGCGTAAATTTTTTAATACTATGTCTATCTTTGTATTTATAATAACAATAGCTTTATTCTATGCAAGATTTTTAAGAACCACAAGATAAGCATTCACTAAATTTAGACACTGTTTTTGTATTACTTTCTTTCTTAACTTCTGTAGAGAAATTTTGATTATCTAGGATTGATTTACTTCTGATGTAATAAGAGCCTGTTTTAAGACCGTTTTTCCAACCAAAGAAATGAATGGAATGAATAACCTTCGGTGTTGGAGGATTTACAAACAAATTAAGACTTTGACTTTGGCAAATAAAAGGTCCTCTGTCTATAGCAAGTTGAATAATACATTTCTGAGAAAGTTCCCAGGAAGTCTTATAAACCTGTTCTATATCACTAGGTAGATTTAGATTTTGAACTGATCCCTTATTAAGCATTATTTTTTCAATAAGTTCATTACTGAACAGGTTTCTACTCTTCAATTCATTTATTAGATGATTATTGACAATAACATAATTTCCAGAAAGAACCGCCCTTGTATACAAGTTTGATGTATATGGTTCAAAAGATTCATTATTGCCCATAATCTGCGCAGTTGAAGCTGTAGGCATAGGAGCTACAAGTAGACTATTTCTAATTCCGTGTGTTTTGATACTTTCTTTTAGTTCAATCCATTTTTCTTCTGGATAAAGACTATCTAGACTTTTGTCTCTATTTTCCCACATATCAAATTGCAAAATTCCTTGACTAACGGGAGAACCATAAAATGTTTCATATGGTCCAAATTGTTTTGAAATTTCCATTGATTGTTCAAGTGATGCGTAATAAATACACTCAAATATCTTTTTATTAATGTTTCTAGCTTCTGTTGAATCATAAGAGATCTTAAGAATCATAAAAAGATCTGCAAGACCCTGTACACCTATACCAATGGGTCTGTGAAGCATATTAGACATTTTAGATTCTGGCGTAGGGTAGGAATTAACGTTGATTATATTATTTAAATTAATTACAATTTCCTTAGTCTTTTCGTACAATAAAGCGTAATCAATCTCTAGGTTTTCTTTGATGTAATTAGGTAGACAAATACTAGCTAAATTACATACAGCAGTTTCTTTTGAATCTGAGTATTCCATAATTTCAGTACATAGATTACTACTTTTGATAATTCCGTAATTTTTTTGGTTTGATTTATTGTTAATAGAGTCTTTGTATAGAATGTAAGGAAGACCTGTTTCAATTTGGGTATTAATAATTTTCTCCCATAATTCCTTTGCTTTAATCTGCTTACGATACAATTTCTTAGTTTCGTATTCAATATACAACTTTTCAAATTCTTCGCTGTGAACATCACTAAGACCTATACACTCATTAGGACACATTAGAGACCACATTCCATCTGCTTCTACTCTTTTCATAAATAAATCTGGAATCCATAGTGCATAAAAAAGATCCCTGGCTCTCATTTCTTCAGCTCCGTTATTTTTCTTAGCATCTAGAAAATCATATATGTCTGCATGCCATGGTTCAATATATATAGCAAAAGAACCATTTCTCTTTCCACTCTGATTTATATGTCTAGAGATGTCATTATAAACTTTAAGAAGTGGCATTATACCATTACTCTTCCCACCGGTTTTATTAATATGCGAGTCTTTAGCCCTTACATTACTGATGTGTACACCAATTCCTCCAGCCCATTTAGAAATTTTAGCCATATCCGCTGCGGTTTTATATAGTCCCTCTACAGAATCTTCTGTTCCTAGAAGAAAACAGGAACTCAATTGTTGATAATTAGTCCCTGCGTTAAAAAGAGTTGGTGTTGCGTGTGTATAATACTTTCCACTCAGAGAATCGTAAACATTTTTAATCATGTCTCTATTTCCCATATGAATAGCAATAGCTACCCTCATAAAAAGATACTGAGGAGTTTCTTGGTAACCATCTTTTGTTTTTAGTAGATACGACTTCTCAAGAGATTTAAAACCAAAATAGGATATATTATAATCTCTTTGTTCAAAGATAATCTCTTCAAAAAATTTACCATTGTCTCCCTCATTCACGTAATTAATAAACTCTTCACTAAGAATCCCTGTTTCATACAATTTGTTACAAAGTTCTGTAAAAGTAATTTTATTGTTTTTGTGATGATTATTAATTGCAATTCGGCTGGCTAGAATTAAATAATCGGGTTCTTTTTTAAATAAAGTAGCTGAAAAACTTGCCGAAAAATCATCTAGCTGAGCAGTGGTAATACCATCATAAATAAGACTACAAATTTTCTGAGCTATAAAAACAGGGTCTACATTTAATTTTTTCCATGGAATACCAAGACTTGTATAGTCTTTACATTCTGTTGCAAGGGCTGTAATCTTATTAGTAATGAGATCAAATTTAACAGGTTCTTTCTGACCACTTCTAGTAATTACCTTCATCTATAATAATTAAATGTATTATTTCTATAAATGAATAAATAATACATTTAATTACATTTTGAATTAATTCATTTTTTTAATTTAATTTTACGCTACAGCTGCAACAGTTTTTATTTTCATCATATTTCATAAGTTCATTTATATTTATTATAATGCATGTAGTTATAATTATCAGTAATAAAATTACAAACAAGAATATCTTCATTTCCATTATGCTAAATTACATACATTAATCTAATGTATTTTTATTTAATATTTATACGCAGATTTTTTACTATACATGACTGGATTATCTTCTACTTTATTGTGAAAATGATATGTTGGATTATGAACCGTTGAAATATTTCTAGGTTTTTCATTTACATTATAAGACGTATCATGAACTTTTTGAGTTGGGGATCTGAAATATTGACTTATTTTTTTATATGATGGAATTTTTCTAGCAGATCTATCTCCCTTGAAATTACGAGGCTCTACTCTAACATAAGGACTCTTTATAGGTTGTGTATTAACTGGAGGCATTCTCTGTCCAGGGGCGGGTATATTTACATAATAATCCGGTCCTATACGACCTTCATATCTTCTTCTTCTACTTTCTTCTTTACTACCGCTAAAAGCGGGTACAATATAAAAATATACAATACAGGCGACAATAATAACAAGTAAAAATCCGCCTACTATTTTTATAGTACGAGGACTAGCACCTGTCATTCCAGCTAACATAGGCCCCCCTTTGGTCAACAGAAAAAATCCTCCTATAACTAGAACTCCAATTATTATTAAAGGAATCATAGCACCCCCTAATGCAGAACCAACTCCCTTACCCACGCCCTCACCTGCCGCACCAACTCCCTCACCAAGACCTTTCCCAGCTGCACCAACACCTTCCCCCAATCCCTTAGCTGCTGCCCCCGCACCCTCACCCGTTTTTAGCATTATATCACCTAACCCCTCTGATTTTGTAGCTGCTACGAGAGCAGCGTCGTTCTTCGTCGCCGCGTCTATGACCTTATCAATTCCCCCCGCCGTTCGAGTGTTTATATTTTCTTTTATTGTTTCGGTTATAACCTCAGTTGCTAACTCTTTTCCAATTTCTACGGATTTTTTAATACTCTGTTGAACAGTTAACGAAACTTGAGAACTAATAGACTGAGAAATATCGGAATCTACTATATTACCTTTTACAGTCAAAATTACGTGATTGCCACTTTCTACTTTCATACTATTTTTAGTTATAGTTTCTTCTATATTCCTATCTTCTTTTGTCATTTTTTCATCAATCTGATTTGTAATCATCGTCTTGGCTGCATCCCGAGCACCACCTGGACCTATATCTGTGTTTACTTTGTCAAGAGCAACAGATTTCGCTAATCTTTTCATACTTTCTTTCATCGCCGCCTTGGCCGATGAATCAATTGTTTGTGTTGCAGCAAGTTTCATTTTTGAATCAATTTCCTGTACAATATTGGAACCTATAATAGATGCATCAAGTGAATTACCATTTTGATAATCATCTAGAGCCTGTCTATTCATGTCTATAATGGCTTGTAAGGCATCTAATTTATCCTCTAATATTTTATTAATAGCATTTATTGCAGTTGTCAACATCGGCTCCACCACCCCCGCCGTCGTCAATGAAACAATAGCATTAGTACTATTATTATCCGATGAAAGTGTCTCGAACATCTGGTTAGCTAATCTAACATTTTCGATTAAGTCTGCAGTCCGAGCTTCTATAACCTCAATAGCCCTGTCACCAGGTGGAACTGTTTCTATTGTTAAAGTATTACTACCAATCGCACCACTACTCTGTTCACTTAATGTACTGTTCATGTTACATGTCATACTTACCTGTTCCATTTTCATTTGGTTCATTGTATTAGAAATTTTTTGACAGCCTTTGCTAGTCATAGTTGTGTCAGTAAATGTATTGGTTTCGTTCTGCTGGTTAGAACCCCCGCCTCCACCAAAGGGTGTAACTACTACAACATTAGTACTTTCAGACTTAATTGTCTTATCTGAAATATTTTTAGCTACTGTTTCACATTCACTGTCCATACCTATAGCTTTTGCAGCTTTTAAAGCATATTCGAGGGAATCATCTGGGTTATAAGGTTGCTCCGGGGGCATTTCTGGACATCCTTTATCGTTTTTTGTAACACCTTCCATCGCCTCCATTACTCTTTCAGCTGCTACAATTTTTTCTTTATCTGCATCTGTCGACATATTTACCTTTAGTTTATATTATTATTTTTATTTTTTTTATTTTGAAACAATTTATTTATACGTTTTGTTGGTATTGTCCTTAAGCCGCCGCGGGGGCAACTTTGCGTCCTCTACCTCCCATAAAAAAGAATAATAGGAGTATTAAAACAATTGCTCCAATAGCCCCAAAAACATACATTTTCTTCTGTCCGAAGAGATAATTATCCGATATTAACTTAACTATTTCCCTTTCAATTCTTTCTAACTCTACTACATCATCTACCAAATTTCCCAGTTCTGTATTAAAAGTTGCTCTTCTTCCTGTTACATCTAAAGCTTCTAAATCACCTTCTAACTTACTGGCAGCTGTCTGAAGTCTTCTAGATTCTGTTAAAATCCAATCAGCCTTATCTACGATATTTAAGTCATCTGGGTATGCATTTTTAGAAGTAACTGCTACATTCATAGCTTTATCTATTCTTTCAGATAAATCAGCTACTGATACTGCATCTCCACCATCTCCACCTCCTTCTATAATTTCATTTTCTTCCGGTGGTGGATCTGTCAAAGTAGCCTTTACGGGTTCACATGATCCATTTTCTTTTTTTGGACAATCTATCATATCAATACCGTTAGAGTGCATACAACACGCTGTGTATATAGTCTTTCCGTCTACCTCTTTATAAACAGCATCCTCACCCTCCTCACCAAATTCTGCACATTCCGGTACCTTAGCAAGTTCTTCACATTCAGGAGTGGATTTATCAGGATTCTCAGGACTCTCAGTAACACCTCCTGACTCTTCGGCGGCTTTTTCTTCTTCGGATTTTTCTTCTTCAGGGTTGGGGTCTCCGCCGCAGAAATTTGACTGATTTGTATTGCTATTTACTATGTTACCAGCTACATTTACATGAGTTGAACAAAGAGTAATTTCTTTTGCTGTATCAAGACATTTGGGCTCTCCCCATTTTTTTGCATCCGCCGATAAAAAATCATCTAGTTCTTTGGCGCTCATCGGGCGGATATTCCCAGTGTCTGGATCTTTCATTGTAGACGGAATTCTCTGAATTGATTTTTCAGTCCCTGGTTGTTTATATACGCTTGTATTTATAACGCTGTTAACGAGATCTTTCATGAAAGATGTACTATTGTAAGCTATCATTCCTGATTGTTTCATCCACCCCTGTATACTACTATCTTTGTCAGGTGTATGCGATTCACATGCCCACGTAAGAGATATATACGGTTCTTGTACCTCGATGGAACTTATTCTGTCATTTCCTACTTGCCAGGAAGAATATGGTGTACTAGTACGCTTTAATTTATAGAAATCCTCTCTTACAGACTTCTGTGTTACATTTGAATTAGTTGCAAACGCATGCTTTGCGCTACCAGTGCTCATAGCAAAAGGACATGTAGGATCTGCATAATGTTTTATATCATGAAAACCTGAAGCATTCCTAAGTCCTGTAATTTGAAAGGCGTTGCAATATTTTGCTATAATAGTTGCATATGAAGGAACCACAATAGGATCTCTACAACCAGTCGGGTCTTGAACTTTAACTGAACCAGCCGAATAAGGAGTTGCTATGTTAGAGGGTGTACTATAATACAAATCTGTATCTGGAGGAGTCGATCCCGATGCCTTTACCTGTAAATGAGATTGAAAAAATCTCCTAAATTCAAGGCTATGAATAGGATTATAAAGTAAATAGTAACGAGATTTTCCAATAATTTCTAACGCCTTAACATTATAAGAATCCCCGGGCTCGTTGTCAATTAAATAATATTCATCGGCTGGTGTATATAAAATATAAGTTAAAGCTCTGTTCATAACAGTCTTAGGACCCATTGCATATACCAATTCTATACCCTTTTTGGCCCCAGGGTATCCACTAAATTTACCAATACCATTTGTTCCATCCCCCCTCATTGTATTATTTTGGTCAGTATCAATATGTAAATTCTCAGGCTCCCCGGGTCCAGATAAAGTATTTTTCTTACCTCCACTTTCAGGAGCTATGTTATCATGTTCTGGATTGATAAACGGATTTAAATATGTAACTTGATTTTCTTTGTTAATCTCTTTACCTGGGGGTATGAAAGATATATGACCTTCCTTTGTAAAAACAAAATTATGTCCACTAACGATATTTGACTCTCGAGGTGCATCTATTGATGTCTGGTTTTGTAATGCATCATAAATTGCCTTAGATTCATCTGAGGTAAATTTTCTTGCTATTAACATAGTAAGTTTGCTACTTCCGTCAATTGTATAATCAGCTCGACTATCCTTTGGATAAAAATTGCTGTGACCAGCGCTACCGGGTGAGGAGCCCCAACTTGCTCTTAGATAATTACTTCCAGTAGTAGGTATCTGTAACCATCCTATTCCCATTGGATTATTTGCTAATTTAGGTGAGCTCATAAATTTAGCTAAACTTAATGGCGCCGTAGCGTCCTCCCCGTCCTCCCATGCATCTACAAAATGTCTTAAAATTGGATTAGTTTTCAAATCGGTCCACATTTCATGCTTAGCTGTGCAAGAGTTAAATTGGTTTTGACCCTCTCCACCGTTAGCACAAACTCTTTCTGACTCTGGTCCGGGGGGATCACTACACCTATCAGAAGCATTATTACTGGCGATAGTTTTTTGAACTACGTTATTTGCCCAGCTTTGTAATGTGGAAGCAGTTGCAGACATGGTCTTTGTGTATTCAGAGTCGGTAGTCAATGTTCCTAGCGTGGTATCATAAGCAACTATCCCGGCCTTTTCCTTTGGAACATGAGTGTCAACTCCAACTCTCATAGATATATGACTATGCCAAGAAACTGGTATAATTTTTATATATGATGCGAATACCTCGGCATCAAGTTCGTTTGATACCCTTTCTTCCCCATAGGAACGATTTCCAGTAAATATAAGTGACCCTTGTATATTCTTCACGTCAGTCCAGGAGGGGTCCTCTTCTTTTTCTTTGTACTGAACTTTATACTCTGTAACATATTGATCAGAATCAGATCTTCCTTGTGTGACAATCCTCGCTATATTACGTGGAATACCTAAATATATTACCATCCATTGATTTTTATCATTCGTAAGAGCGGACCACGACGATCCGTCACCTAATCTAGAATTTTTATAAAAACCAACGGCCGCATGTCCACGCGCCTGTGCCCAGGCCTCACCGTCCGCACCCACTGGGTCATTATAGTAGGAACTATAAGAGCGATAACTAACCGGGGGGTTATTATCAGCATAACAATACATATAATAACCGATTTTACAAGCATCGTGCATACCATTTGCTGAACCGACCCCTCCCGACTTATCGTTGCAACCGGGTCCCAACATACCTGCCGGGCATTGGTAATAGGTATGATCGTCCATCTTCCGACCATGAACAGCCTTTTTGTCGGGAGAGTATTGTTCAATTGTTTCAATTTTTACACAGTAACCCGAACCTCCTTCGCTCTGGCATCTAGGTGCTTCAGCACCACATACTTGGTAAATAGGTTTACCTTCACCGTCCGGATGTAAACTTGCATGTTGATAATTACAAGCTTCCCCTTCGGCAGCGGCTCGATCAGGGGGAGGTCCAGGGGCGCATTTTCCCCAGGATTTGTTGGGTACGTGTCCAACACAAGCACCAGCACTCTGACCACAAACGTACCTGCCGTTATGAGCGTCGTTACCACCATGATTTACAGCACATTCCATTCCGTCAAGTGGTGGGTATGTTTTCCAGTCGCCGTCCTTACCCCCTTTATACAGGGTTCCGCCTTCTTTAAACCAAGAAGATGCAATAAGATACTCAAGATCTTCCCATCTACCCAACAAACCGGTTTTAGGAAATCCCCCATTAGTTACATACTCATCCTCATCGCTGCGATTCTGCATATTCCAAAATGTCATATGCCCTAATGTTTTTATACCATCTGGACCTGTATATAAAATATCACCATGTGTTAGCTTAGTATCCCCAGCAGGATTCTGTGATGATATTACATTATTATAATAACTCTGGCTAATATGAAAATAAATATTACCGTTTGAATGATGATGAACTTTCTGTATCCCCTCTTCGGATTTTTCTTTATTTCCAAGACTCATCCACGAAGCACGTTTTCTGTCTCTTTTAAGATCAGTCATAGTATTCTTAACCATAGTATCCACCATATCAGCTCTATTATTGGTTATTTTAGCTTTAGACTTATTAATTAATTTTTTTAGTGCATCTTCTGTATTTTTTGTCATAATTATTATTAATAAATATATTTATTTTTAATAATATTTAACTTAATGACAATAACTGTTCTAAGCTGTAGTAGATTTTAATACGTTAGATGTAAGAAATTTAGATTGTTCAAGTTCAATAGCAGCCTGTCTCTGTAAAGCTGAAATCTTATCATTACTTACGGATTTTTCATTTTCAAGTTTTTTTATTTTAGATAGTAAATCCTTAACAACGGCACCCATACCTAAATTATCACGTTCCATACTCTCGTCGTCTAAAGCATCTACGTATTCTTGAGCTGCGTTAGCTTCTTGAGAACTTGTCCAACGAGATAGGAAAAGTGCAAAAGCTCCCATGGCTAAGGCTATAACAATTAATTGAGTTGTATCCTTGTCTTCTTTTGTCATTTATCTTAAATAAATATTTTTATTTAACAAATAACGTATTTATTTTTAACCCTAAGGTTAAATAATTTATATTATTAAATTTAGTAATCCCACCACATAACCCCAGTTCCCTGAATCATCCATTGTTGATGCTGAGCGTTTTCAAACTTTACCTTATCTAAAATGTACTTAAGATCGTGCCAAAATGAATCATTAACAGGTGGATTCCATGATGTAGGAGGAAAATCTATTATGAAAAATATTTCTCTAATAGTCCTTATAGCGTCCAACCATGCACCAGGTTCTTGAATATATTTATAAGTTATGTTCTTTTTAGCATATTTTATAAACTTAGCAATTCTTTGTTTTTCAGATGTTCTTAGATCAACACTCCATTCTTGAGGATATTCATATTGATAAAGATCATCTGGTAATTCAGATACCCAATCAATTGGTAGCTGATACAATTGAGTTTCTCCGTCTTCTGTAACTTCTAAATCATAGTCAGCCATGCGCATTAATTCTAAAAAGATGTCATTGTTTTTAGCAACCTTGTAATAATACATCTTAGCTATTTGAGATGACGCATCATTTTTTACCTTTTCCCATAAAATTTCATTAATCTCCATCGGAAACCTATCGCTTATTTTGCAAACTAGAAACTGTTTGATATTCATTACAATCTTGTAGTCTATTATTATAATACAATTTTAATTTTAAGTTGTATTTTTTTTGGCAATTTAATTAATCCTGTTCTAGAATATTCATTTCTTTCATTTTTTCATTTTCAAGGGTGGGGGGTGTGGCGTCTTTAATTTCTCCCCTTAGTCTATTTACTTTATTACATATCCAAAACATTGGGGCACTAACTGTTCCATAAACACCCTCGATGAACTCGATGTGTTTAGCCATCCTAGAAGTACCTTCTTCGATCCTTTCTAGTTTTTTCATCATTTCGTTTATTTTAGTTTCCAATTCAATAACCTTTGCCTCTGATGCAGCCATTACCTTTGCTATTTATTTATTTATTTTTTAAATTAGTTTTCATAACATTTTCTACAAACAGGGGAATAAGTTTCGTGAGAACCAATGTATATCAAATCTGGGGTACTCTTTATTTTTTTTGTGAAATTAGCCGGTCTCCCACATGAACATTCTGTGCTCAATTTTATAACAGTATCGCAATGAGGGATCAAATCTAAAATTTCCCCGAAAGGCCTCTTTAGATAATCCCCGTCTAGTCCACATACATATACTTCTTTCCCTAGAGAAGCATAGATATTACAAAATTCTACAAGATTATTAAAAAATTGTCCTTCGTTAATACATATTACATCTGATGTCATAACATCGCCGTTAATAAGAATATTAATTAAGTCTTTCCCACATGTTTTACAGTCCATTGAAATTCCGTCGTGTGTAGTTATTTTATCAGAATTTGAATACCTTGTGTCGTATATGTAATTGATGATAACCACTTTAAGATTTTCTTTCTTACAATTTTCAGCTATCTTTATTAGACTTGTTGTTTTACCCGAAAACATACACCCTGTTATTAGATTAATAGACATGTAAATAGATATGTATTAAATTTTTAAATACATTTAATTTATTCTACTGATAGAGTAAATAATTCAAGTAATTTATGAAATAATTCCAGAGCTTTGTTATATGATTCGTCGTTATTTAGAGACATAAATTGATGCATTGTTTTAAGATAATATTCAAACCCATCTGTCTGTAACCAATATAGGTCTATTTCACGGATGATGTATTGAACATCCCATGTAAGATCGTGACCACAGCTAACACACAAGTCATAAACATCTACATCATACGTCCCCGCTTTTACTATTTCCCTCATAAAAGTGTTTAAGTCTTCTTTCATTTTCATAGTATTCTGATCATATTTTGGTTCTTCAACTTTCAATAAATTCATATCAGCGCATATTTCATCCATAATTGAATGTATACACTTATATGAATTTATTTTTTAATATTGTATTTTTTTTGTAATAAATTTAAGGATCACCACAATCTCTCCAGCTTTCATCAGCTTTTGGAGTGCGATTGTATATAGGGATTACATAGTCAGCCTTGCAATTATCAGGGGCGGCCTGGGAAGAATTTTTAAATGTCTTTTTGTATAATGATATATCCGCTCCTCTAAGTGGAAGAGCTTCTTGCTGAAGTCTTTCGTAATCCTTAAGAGCCCATTCAAATAACTCATCCGATGGTCTACGATCCTCTCTAGACATACCCATCTGAATAGATACATATCTGTAATAACTACCGAACTGTTTAGCAATAGCACCATGTTCAGCAGCCTTTTCATCGGCGTTATAGAATTTCTTTAAACTCTGGATAAAAGATGTAAATAGACCAACGCCACCCGCTGCAAATAAAACCGCATCCTTAGAATCTACATCATCTATGCTACCGGCTACCAAAGACGCCGCCGAAGCGATGGTTGTAGCAATAATACTGTAAAGAGTTAAATTATTAGAAAGACCCCTCCAATACCCCGAAGAATTTGCATGCATAAACCTAAGACCTGAAGCCTTCTCACCCCACTCTGTAATTACATTTTCGTATTCATCATTCCACGAATCAGCGTTAAGCTGTTTTTTAATCCCAGCCATCTTAACCTGGGTTAAAGCAAAATTTTCCTCATTACTAGCGCTCATTCTTTATGGTATACAATTATTTTTATTTTTTTTTACAACAAACGCAAAGACCTTAGAGCATTTTTCTTATCAGTTGGTATATACAACTTTCCCTTTCTATAAATTACCTTTACCCATGGAATTAGTTCTTGTCTACGTTCTTGTTTAGAAATATTACGACCGTAATCATCGTATGTGTCATAAAATAGATCAGAATTTTTGTGATCGAGGCAAAACATCCTATGCTTTTTTGCTTCCGTACTATGATAATCGTGTGGCAAAACCCCGGGATAAGGTTTTTCTCCAGGTCCGTGAACAAGAGTAGAATGTCTTCTTTTATTTGAATTATGTATTTTTTTTACGATAGTTTTAAATTCGCCCTGAGTTGGCATAAAATCTACTGTTGTATCCATTATACTGTATAATATGTAATGTATTATTTTTTTAAATACATTATTAAAATTAAATAATATATACATATAATAAATGTCTATTGTTTCGAAAACAATGAACTGTCACCTCTTATTAGATAATTTTATAAAAAATGACTTGTTAGATGAGATGAACTCAAATTTTTTAAATGACGATAAAATTAATTACAATGATTATGATAAGATAATTGCTGAAATTTTACAACAATTAAAAACGAAACTAAATTGGGACCCTATAGCAACAAAATATAGAGTATCAGAGGGAAAGAAATCTAAAACAAGTAACAGCACAGATGCGTCAAATTTCCACAGGGACCTAAACATTTTTGAAGGAGAAGATACCCCTGATATATATACGCTTATTATTTATCTTGATCATGCTGCCCTTGATATTATACCTAACTCATGTACCGCGTTTGATCATAATAAATTGGAACATATACAAACATTTAATTTTAGACCAGGGGATGCTATACTTATCAATGCTTCTACTCTACATAGAGGTAATTTTGAAACTAAATACAAATCACAAAGTAGAAAATGTATACAGATATTTGAAATTTACAAAAATAGAGAAGATTATTTAAAATATAGTAATAAAGTTCTTACACTACCAGGTGGTGAAAACAAACAGGTAGAATATATATCCCAATCATGGTATAATATTCCATTATTGAATACATATATTAAAAACAAAGGTCGTCAAAATTTTACTAATAAGGTTCGTAAAAACAGGGCCGAGTATTCATATTTAAGTACCGAGTCTCAAAGACCTAGAGTAACGAAAATTATTGATAACGGTAATTATTATAGACTTCTCTTAATAACAAATGATTCAAAATATCCTGTCGATGATTACAATAACTTCATAAAATCTTTTTCAGATAGTATTCGCAATGATGTTATTTTATTTATATGTATAATTATTTCCCTTATTCTTCTGTATAAATTTATAAATTCGCGTGGCAAAAAGGGATTAAATAAATTTCTAAAAAATATAAAATTTAAGAATAAAATACATAATTAATTATCAAACGACATAACTATACACTATGTCAGACATCGATAATCTCAGGAAATTTCACAACTGGATAAAACTTCAAATAATTACAGATGCTAAACTTAAAACTCAAGGAAAATCGCTTTTAGATGTAGCAGTTGGTAGGGGAGGAGATATATTCAAATGGATCAAAAACAATTTCACGTATGTAACAGGTATAGATAATGACGCAAAATCCATTCATGAAAAAAATCAGTTTGATGGTGCAATTCAAAGATTCAATCTAATGAAGACTCAAATGAAAGTTCCAAGGTGTTATTTCTGGGTTATCTCAGCAACTGACCCGGATGTCCTAAATAAGTTAAATGTCAAGGATAGAAATTGTGTTTATGATGTGGTATCATGTCAATTCTCTTTTCATTACTTTGTAAAAGACATAGACATAACACTGAATATGATTTCTAAAAAATTAAAAAATGGAGGTCTTTTTATCGGAACAACATCTGACGGTGATCAAATTTACTCAGAACTTCAAAAAAATGGAAACATTTCAACCAGTATTCTAAATATACAAAAAATAGACGAATCTATGTATAACTACAACCTTATGCCAGGAAATACTAATAGAACTACTTATTTTGAATTCAGAGGAGCTCTTCCAGAATACTTCGTTTTCAAAGAGACATTTATTAATAAGTGCAAAGAATACAATCTACATTTAGTACGCATGAATTATTTCCACGAATGGTATAATGTATATGATGGAAAAAGACTAAGTCATGATGAAATGTATGCTAGTTTTTTTAATTTTTCATTTGCTTTCAAGAAAACACTTAACGAGGAGGCTTAAGAAGTTTTGTCCAGTCCGTTCTAAGACATTCAACGTACCACTCATCCGTATAATACCTAGGTAGAATTCCACCTGCGTTTCTGATATTATCGTCTTCGGTCTTTTGTACATTAATGTATGCCTTGTAATTTCCCGCGTCTCTCCAATTATGAGTGATTCCTGGGCAAGAAGTTGATCCATAAATCTTTCGGGAATTCAAAAACTGCGCATTAATGTATTGTTTAAAGTCCATGATTTCTTTTGAGATTTTAATCATTTCATTCCGAGGGTTAGCCGCATTTGATGCTGCAACTATTCTTTCAATAATTGATGCGAATACAGTTTCTGCGAGTCTCCAGATATTAATGTATGCAGTCTCTTTAGACCTTTTTTTATCAAGCTGTTGAATAATTCTCTTCCATTCATCCTTTACAATCCTGTTCAATAGAAAATCTATCCTTGCTCTCATAAGGTCTAGTTCGTGACGGTTTTCAGCAAATCTATCGTTTCTTTGGATGTCCCACTGAATGTGTCTATACATTCTGTACATACCAGTAAAAAGTAAAACGATAGGAGATGCATATGCGCCTGCACGGGAAGATTGGTTTAGTATAGCATCTGGAAAAACTCTTACGACGATATCATAAATCGTTCTATCCGTGATTTCAACGCCACACACCCTTTCAGTTCTACCACCTGGTGTAGGGGCTATAGTCTGTCCAGTTTCTCTTAGATACCTGAAGTATTCTGGATTATGATTATGACCATTGAGGATAGCACCCGTCCTCCATGAAAACTGTTTGTGGCATTTCACACACCACATATGATCACACCCATCAATCTTAGAAATGTTCTCGCCGCAACCCGGGCAAGGTTTTGACTGTTTCATAAGCGCCTTTACAGTCAGTTTAAGTTCTTCATTACAGACGTGATCAGATTTCTTTTCTTCCATACAATCCTTACAAAATTTCTTCTCACATGTCCCACAAACAAACTTGCTATCGAGAAATCCATTACATTCTTCCAAAGGACATTTGTAACTAAAGGATGTTTCAGTGTGTTCAGTACTTGTAGAAGTTCCATTGTTTATCCTCGCAATTTCAAGCTGGTATGCCTTTACAATGTCATGCTGTTCTTTCAGTAAATTATTAAGCCTTAACATTTCTTCTTTGGCTAAATCTATTTGTCTGTAAAGTTCTGTTTGACGCTTTCTAGCTAATGCATAAGGTTGTGTAGATGGCAACAGGGAAATCTGCTGTTCCACAAGAATATTCTCGAGATGTATTTTATATTCATTACCCACCCACTTTTTAGTTAGATTATTGTTACAGAAATCACGATCCCATGTAGACTTGCAAAACATGCACGATGCTTCTTGCTGGTTTGTAGTGATATAAGTCTGACAACATGTTCTGCATGCCCAACCAACTTCCATTCCATCACACCCCTTACACTCTACCTTCAAACGATTAGATTTATTAAATTTCTCGCAGCAAATAGAACACTCCATAGTTGTCAGTTGATTACTTATCTGATATAATTTTAAATTAATTTTTTAGACCTATTTTTTTTTTGCAATCTTTCCTGATAAATTTATGGAGATAGCCGGGCTCGAACCGGCGACCTTCGGCTCATAAGACCGATGCTCTAACCAACTGAGCTATACCTCCATAAATTTATCTTACCGCTTGTATTACATTCTTTTATACCCCACCCCTAAGTCTAAGAACTAGATGTAATGTAGATTCTTTCTGAATATTATAATCGCTTAAGGTTCTACCATCTTCTAATTGTTTACCGGCAAAAATTAGTCTTTGCTGATCGGGTGGTATTCCTTCTTTGTCTTGAATTTTACTTTTTATATTTTCTACCGTATCAGACGCTTCAATTTCTAATGTAACCGTTTTACCAGTTAAAGTCTTAACAAAAATCTGCATAATATTACTATTACACTACATTATTTTTTTATTTCTTTAAATCAATTAAAGGATTCTTCCAGACCAAGGCCTTGGTTCCTCTTCCTTTACACTATCTTGAACGTCGGCAAGTTTACACAAGATAATTTCATGTTCTCCCATAAGCTTGGTATACTTCTTGTTAAGTTCATCCAACGAATGGCGCAAAGAACCGCTACAATAAGTCTCATCGTACAGTTGATGATGTACATTATTCAGTTCTCTATTTAGATCATCCCTACTATTCAAAGAAGCACAAAAAGATTCCCATAGACAATTATAATAAAATTGTTTCTTCCTATTTTCAGCTTCTAGAAAATTTACATTCTTTTGAATGGCAGAATTAGTCCTCTTAAGAAGTCTATATTCACGATCGGTAATTGTAACCTTCTTTACCATGTTATAAATTATTATCAAAGATGTCTTTAAATGAATAATTGTACATATTCGTATAATTAATAAAAATAAAACATTAATTTAAAATAAAATGCCAGGAGATCCTGAAGTACTGAAGAAAGTTATGAAATTAAGATCTGAGAAAAAATTAACTTTAAAAGAGGCGTGGGCAAAGGTTAAGAAAACTTTACCCAAAACCCCCAAAGATAAAAAAGAAAAGAAACCCGCTAAGGAAAAGAAACCCGCTAAGGAAAAGAAACCCGCTAAGGAAAAGAAACCCGCTAAGGAAAAGAAACCCGCTAAGGAAAAGAAACCCGCTAAAGTAAAGAAATAAAAATTTAATTATATGTATTGTTATTTAATTTAATTTAATTTAAAAAAACAATACATTAAATTTTATTGTTATGTCTCTTACCGGTGATAATGAAGAATATAAACTTATAGACAGTGATGCTTATAAAATGAAACAAATTCAAAGAGAAGGCTTGGATTTATTTATAAAAAAGAACACTGATTATGGAGATGCATATAAAACATACGGACCAATTGGTGTTCTTGTAAGAATCGGAGATAAAATAAATCGCCTTAGCAATATTACAAAAAATAGTATAACACTTATCCCAACAGAAAGTCTAAGAGATACACTTATTGATCTACATAATTATTCAGCTATGGCTATAATGTTGTTAGATTCAAAAGAACAAAAACTAAAACGTTTAGTAACAGAAAACTCACAAGATACTAAAGTAGACACAGAGATAATCTCCAGATTTTCTTCTCTTGTTTAATTTACTTAAATTCACAAATTCTTAACATTAAATATAAACCTGTTAATACACTTAAATTAGATAAAAATGGTTTGTATTTAAGAGGTCGTGTGTAAAATATAAGAGTTGCCAATAATGTAAAAAACATAAGTCCGTATACCCCGATCTCTAAATATTTTTTATCGTAGTATATTGAATATATAATAAGTCCAGCCATAGCCAATTCCCATAAACCCGCTAAAATGACTAGTTTTTTACTAGAATCTATTGACATATTTATCCTTTTTGATAGTCTTATAGACTCGGATAAAGAATTTTTATTGTTAAAAAGTTTATTACCACCAGATACAATAAACATAAGCACAAATAATACAACAGCGAAATTCAATTGATCTCTTTCCATTTATATTATGTAAATATTTTAAAAATATATACATAATATGTATTCTATGATTGATATTGAAATGGTTAACGATGATAAAGAATGTTACATTTGTACTTGTAGCGACCCTATACCATGGAAATCAGATTGTAATTGTGTAGATAGATATGTTCATAAAGAATGTCAAATTGAATTAATAGATAAAACTGGAAATATAAAATGTCCTGTTTGTCTTGTAGATTATCGAAATATTGATCCAATTTATTCTAAAAAGTTTTATATAAATAGCAAAGGTGTGTGGGCTTTTATTTTTTTCTTATTGTCCTTTGGTGTGTCTGTGTGTGCTACATACATCTTAATAGTGTACGATGGGTACAAAGATAAAAAACCTATGATAGGGTTTGCAGGCGGTTCTCTTCTAGGTTTTTCAACCATATGTTTTATTTCGCTTTCTATATTTATAATAAGAGAGGGTGGGTATAAGAAACTTTACTCAGATTGTTATTCACCAGTTATTAAATTAAAAATAAATGAACCTAAGTTATGTGTATAAACCTACTTTTAATAACTCCTAAGAGTTATTAAAAGCCTTAAGGATATATTAATTTATTATACACCTAGATTATTCATAAGGGTCTCGGTAAATCTAAAAGCTTCTCTATGACGTGTTTCTATGTCTTGTCTCAAAATTTGACCCATGGGTTCTTCTTTTACTGGACTTGAATTCGGCGGTCGAATAATTGGGCTAACCCGCATGTTATAAACACCGTTTCCTGTAATATGTGTTCTGCATATTCCATTACTAGAAACGCGACAGTTATCACAATTAATATCCTTAAAAGCATCTATGACTTTCAATTTTAGTTTGTTGGTCCTATCTGCTAGATCAATAACTTCTTCTATAATGTTTAGAGTAATGTTATGATTCCCGGTATTCGGAGGAGACGGTAGAGGGGATGGGGATGCAGAAACTAATGGAGGAGAATCACAAACAGATGATTCTTGAGAAGGAGGAATCTCCGTCGTCAAAGGGAGAATTTGCGACCGTGGCAAAAAAAGAGGAGACAAGGGTTCAGACATATTGCTTTACCCAGACTTATGAGCTCCTAGGAGCTTAGCTGAATATATCTTTAAATTATCATTTACATTTTAGACTTCTTATCCCAGATTCCCCGCCTGGGTTTATTACGATTTACTACAGTCCATTCTTTATCTTCGCGCCTCCAATTATCATCAGTTGAATTAAATTCTCTCAATAGATTTTTAGTTACAATGGGTTTCATGGTTTTGCCAAAAATTACTTGGGGTAGAGGTTCGTCATCGTCATAATCTGCCCATCTCTTAGATGGATACATAGAACATTCTATGTTTGGCTTCCTCACAACGGGAGGAGGTTTTGGATCTTCCGGTTCGTAGGTTGCATTTTGGCGATGAGGGGTAATATAGTCATAGTCTGTTCCTGTTGCCATTATGAATTTCTTTACACTACTATTTTATTTGGATTTTTCTTAATGTTTATTTTTTTTTGTAATTTTTTTTTACCATCCAACATCGCCCCCAATAATTACATCGCCCCCCATGATAGGTCCAGTCCTTAGATCATTATTAATAGCACCAGGAACTACAGATGCAGACATTGGAAACTCAACCGGAGCTGTATTAACTACACGTACTACATTTCCAGAACCAGGTGTTTCTAGAACACAAAAGAAAGGTCTATCGCAACCATCTTCTGTATAGAGTTCAATTACTTGCTTGTTGTTATTTGGACCTTGTAGAAGTTCTACTCTTGCATTAAGAGGTCTACCATCTGTCTTGAGAAGAACTTGAACGCTTTCTACCCTTGGATCAAATGGATATGTTCTTAGAGCACCTCCTTGGATTGTCGTAGAAGATTGTACACAATCAATAGATGGCATATCAACTACATCTGCTACTACATTAGCTGCAATAGGAAATTCTATTTGACCAATATTACGAACAGCGACGGTATTTGGTCCCCTGGGCGTTTCAATAACAGCAGAAAAGGGTCTAGTTCTTCCATTTTCTACATAAACACGCATCTTACAAGGTGTATTATCAGGTCCATGCCATAGTTCAATATCCGCATCAAGTGGACGACCTTCACTACTAAGAACTACTTGTACCTGTTCAATCTTAGGAGATCTGTATGTCCATGTACGAAGTGATCCACCTTGAACAAGAATAGATTCAATAGATGTTTTATATCTTCCACCCGGAAAAGAGGAAGAAACTCTAGAAGATGGATTAGTAGGTTCGGCGACGCCCACAAAATCAGACTGTCTTTCCATAAGTTTTACAGGCTGATGACGACACTTCTGAATAGGAGGCGAAAAAATATAAGAAAGAGAAGAGAAAAGCATAAGAAAGGCCATGTTTGTTATGTCTATTTATTTATTTATCTTTTAAATACAATATTTTTTCGTAAAATGTTCACGATTTGAAAATTACATCCAATTACATCCAATTACACATCCCGAAACGGACTTTGCTTATACCCACACTACGGGTATATTTTATTTTTTTTGGAATTTTTTTACAGGTATGAAAAAAAAATTCC
>Ga0181389_1000269_pt1 | contig 21614 bp, 32 predicted proteins | sample 12SPOviralmetaG_FD_130121 | JGI IMG/M metagenome (GOLD analysis project Ga0181389, IMG submission 130121) | Marine viral communities from the oligotrophic San Pedro Time Series (SPOT) site, San Pedro Channel, CA, USA - 12 SPOT_SRF_2010-06-29 | ecosystem: Environmental > Aquatic > Marine > Strait...
AAACTCAAATTGACACGCACGAGGCTATTTGCGCTGAGAGGTGGCAGGAGACTATCAATCGCATTAAGAGACTTGAGTTAGTTATTTTGAGTTCTGGCGGTGCAACGATACTTTTGCTAGTCAATATAATATTTGGTGGCTAGAGATGTTTCTATCTAAAAACTTTAGTCTGCATGAGCTTATTAAAAGCAATACAGCCCAAAGACTAGGAATAGATAACACTCCAGAAGATTTTGCAATTTTAAATCTTGAGGCATTGTGCAAGTTTATACTTCAGCCATGTCGTGATCATTTCGGTATACCATTTACACCATCAAGCGGCTACAGGTCACCCGTATTGTGTGAAGCTTTAGGAAGCAAGCGAACATCACAACATGCAATGGGCATGGCGGCAGACTTTGAAATTCCGTCAATAACAAATCTAGAACTTGCAGAATACATCCGAGACAATCTAGTTTTTGACCAGCTTATCTTGGAGTATTATGAGCCAGAGTTTGGCAATTCAGGTTGGGTGCATTGTTCTTATGTCTTAAACAATAATAGAATGCAGGTCTTAAACTACGATGGGGCGGAGTACAGAAAAGGGTTGACCAATGCTTAGCTTGTTAGGCAGTGCGTTGGGTTTTGCTGGTTCTGCATTGCCAGCCGTAACCGACATAATGAAAAACAAGTCCAACCAAAAGTTTGAACTAGAAAAAATGCGTGTCGCCGCAGAACTAAGAAAATCAGGATATGACTTTGAACTCAAAGCACATGAAGCACAAGCGTCCGACAAGGAGCATGAGAGGCTCATACAGCACGATATTTCAATAAATGGTAGTACGGGGTGGATTTCGGCATTGCAACGCTCTGTGCGGCCTGTAATCACTTATTTCTTTTTTGGCCTTTTTGTTGTGATTGAGGTTGTTCTACTGCGTGAGGCAATCAAAACAGGCATGGATGTTTCGTCTGCAATTCAGATTTTGTGGGACGAAGATACTAAAGCGATATTTGCGGCGATCATCAGCTTTTGGTTTGGTTCAAGAGCAATAGATAAAGCCAGACGATGAGCAAGAAATATCCAAAGCTTTCAAATAATCAGACCACACGCCTTGGCGGTCTTATCGCTGTATCTTGTGGCAGACAGCCACATGACTGGTTACTCAATGATCTGATAAGGAGCGAATTTGTTTCAGACCAATCTAACTTGACGGAAAAGGGCATGAATGAGTTGGGCAGACTAATGAAGCTGTTAGGCATCAGCGTGGGCTATCTAAACGATGAGCCAGAAATCCAAGCTACAAGCGACCAACGCTCTCCTGATAACACGGCCTGTACACGATGAGGAATAAAAGATGGGAAGCAGATAACATCACCCGCCCCAATTTGTAATTTCATTTCGCCGCTATCAAAAAAACATAATTCACCGCCAGCAAATTCTTCATTAAGCGGAATCACTATGCTTATTTTTCTAGTTGACGCATCACCAGAGCCGAGGTCAGTGTGCCAGTCGTATTTTCCAAGAGCGGAATATTTCAACAAAACTGGACGTTCATATAAACCACAAATATCAAAATGAAAAAATTCTTCGTTTGCTTGTCTTGCCAATGTGCACAGCAATATTGAGAGCCAATCATTTTGGGGTATATCGGCAATGACCCACTGGTCAACTTGACGAGTCTCTATATCAATTACATTGTTGTCATCTGTTTGAACTCGTGCAGGTTTTTTTGGGTTGATAGCATCTTTGTGCATCTCAATGATCTGAGCGCAAATTTCTGGCTTTAAGTTATCTATACAAGTAACACCTAGACCATCAGTCCTATTTGTCGGCGGTATTATCATAATCGGTTTTTAATTTCTAGGTATTGACAAGCAAGCATGACACGTTTGGATGGCGGCAAAATACCAGACTCCATTTGTGCAATAGTTGATGGGCGTTGATAGCCAAGTTCATCAGCAGTTTTTTGCTGTGTCCAACCCATAGCCTGTCGCCATGTTTTCATACAAAATTCATTCATTTAGTTTTGCCTTAATTTTGCTAACAAATTCATTATAGGTTAAGTATTCCCAGCTACTTCCATGCAGAACATAAGTCCTGCTTCTATATGGATGTGTGTCATACTGATGCTGTGCGTAGTGCATGATCTTAATACAGTCACCATCATTGTCTTTTTCTGGCAGATATCTAAAGCCTTTGTATTCATACACTGGTTCTGGGTTGCAAATATCCATTGAGTTCCCCTTTTGTATAAAATGCCATTCTTATGCGAACAAGTCAAGCCTGCAAACTATTATATTCTTTTGCTAGTCGTTCAAAGGTTGTTGCCGCCGCTATATCTGTATTGAACTCGGAGCGGCTTTTAATGCTACATAGTGCGCGAAGTGCATCTGCAATGGTGTTTGGATCATCAGGATTAACATCTGCCATATTGTAGCTATCACGCAAAAACTTACCAAACATAGGTTCTTTGCATAATATACCCGCCTGTTGAATAAGCTTTGTAGCGGTGGGTTGCGGTGTTTGTATTTGTCTAAGTTTAGCTACAGCAATATATTGCTCTGCATCAGGCATTGGTAGACCAAAGGCATCTGTAAATTCCTTTTGTGCCTCTATCGGAAACTCAATTATCATTTGAAATACACGCCGTGTTTTGATTAATTTAAAGTCGCTGTATGTTCCAGCCATAACGCTATCTTGCATTTAGTAACTCCCAGTGCGGTGAACTCAGCCATATCTTTTGCGCTTGCATTTTTCCGTGGCTATATGGCAAGTGCCGCCGTTCAAAAAATTTGTATTCAGTATAATGATGTAAAAGCGCGTGATGGCCGCGACACAGAGGTATGCAATTCATGTCCTCTGATTTCATAGCCATACCCCGATAACCATACCAAGGCTTCATTAAATGATGTGCTTCTACATTACCAGCGCATCCATGCGGACCTACCAGACAAGGCAGAGTCCGCACGTATGCTAAGTGTTTTTGGCTTTTATAACGGGATGTCGTCATCATTTGCCCGTGGTTGGCTGTCTTTTTCTTTAAATGAAAGCGAGGTATAAGCCGTGCCTTTCTTCGACACTTTTTCGCGCCCCCAACACATAATTGGTATGTCACCAATCATGCCGTTTACAAAGTGGTCGCTATCATTTTCATTGCGCTTTTGCTTGTTGGCAGAATATACCCCGACGACCACGGCCAGCTTGTGCATAGTGCGCTGTTGACCATCAGGTGTTGTCCATGTGTTTTCGATAAGATAACAATCAGTCTCCTCATCAAAAAGTTTTACAGGTCCTTGCCCAACGATTGTCTCCCCGCGACTAGGAAACAGGGAGCCTGTCATATCGCGCATTTCAAATTTATCAGTCATTGAATAATCCTTTCTGTCTGTTATCAATGTTGTCGGCCTTAAATCGTATGTCAACTAGTCGGTAATCTTTACCGCCAATCTTGGACTTGAAAAGTTGGCCTACAGGCTCTAAAATATTGAGCCTATCAAGTCCTATAGTCATGGTCTGACCATTGTGTGTAATGACCAGACCACCACATTGTTTTGCCTTTTCTAGTTCGTAATCACGAATAGAAACGACAGTGCCTTTAAACAGCTTACTTTTGTGTAAGGTCAGCATTAGCAAGCCATCCCTCTAAGTATTCTGTGCGGTTTTGTTTGCGTTTTGTTGTCAAGCCTTCATCAGCTTTTGTATCTAATAGAGCAACAGTTATATCAGATTTATTTTCGCGGCAGATTTCAGTAGCTTCTGGCAAAGATTTATCTTTTAGCAATGATCTCAAGGCTTCGCAGTATTCAGCAGTGCCAAATACAATCTGCTTTACATCTTTGCTTTTCCAAAGTGTGTATTGCTTTGACATTTCAGCAGGCGCGTTCTTTTGGGCATCATTGCCATCGTCATCATCTGCGCCGATACCAACTGCAATAGCCAGTGAGTATCTACGTGCATAAGTAAGAGCAGAGCCAAAGGCATGTGCTGAGTTCTTATCAGCAGGGACATATACTGGTCCGCAATGTATTTCACCACCATGCCCCATTAAAATTGTTTCAACCTTTGCACCAGTTTCGCAATCATGTGCAATCTGTTGCCAGACAATTCCGTATTCCAGAAGCGGTGCAGTTACGGCATCAATAACATTCTCAAGGGTTGCGTATTTACTATCATGGAATGGATTAACTGAATCTGCCTTTGCATTCCTAATTTTGTGTTTAGCATTTACAAGATTGTAAACTAAGTGTGCGTTTGTTTGAGTCATTCTATTCTCCAAGTATTGAGTTAAAAAATTGCATTTCATGTTCGCCAATACGCCAGTCATCTGGGTCTGGCCTGAAATACAGCCGAATAATCTCATTGATGTCTTGGCTTAGACTAAGAATATTCAGCATTGCATTTGCGGCTTGTTTTGCTCGGCGGATTCCTGCCGCATGATCCACCTTAAAAATCGTTATCCCCTTCGGTCCAGTGTAGTAAACTTCGGCCTCTATTCCAGTAGCCTCTTGATACAGTGCCGCTTGCATATTAGCGGCGGCATCTAGCTTGTTAGTTGTTACGGCTTTTGATTTTAATTCAATTAGTTTATTATCGCATATCATGTCAACGTATCCGATAAATGGTATTGGGATATCGCCAAGCATAAATTCTATTCTACGTTCGGACTCAATTACCTTGTCAGTCCAACCAGTGCGAAGCATCTGCACAGTATTTACTATTAGCCTGTGTTCTTTGATGGCGGCAGGGCTATCTTTTGATATACTGCCCATCATTAAGTTTTTAAAATACGATTGCTCGGCGGCGGCTAACGCAGAATCTGCACCTCCCTTGCCTTCGCCTAACCATGCGGCGGCAATTCCTACAGCCGTTCCGCGAAAAGCGGCGGGTCCAACTTTTGATTGCATGCCTGCTATTCTGGCAAGCCACAGCGCATGACTATGAATAAAAGAATTGCATTGTGATGCAGAAAAGTTTTTTACATTATGCCATTCGGCGGGGTTGTTTGATACCATCTTGAGTAACTCCTTGTTCGTCTATGAATATAAACGATATTCGATGCTGGTCAACAGCTATTTTTTTGTTTATAATCAACGCACACCATAAGGTGCTAACGCAAGCCAGATGGCTGGTATTAAATGTGGAACCCATATCAGCAACCCTTACAGGCATTGCGCTTGCTAGACAGGGCTTAGAACTTTTAAAAAATACAAAAGATGGCGTAAGCGATGCACAGCAAATAGGCGGTGCGTTGATGTCTATATTTGAGGGACACCGCCAATTCAATGAAAAAAGATATTCCAAGACAGCCAAGATAGGCTTTAATGATGTCGCTACTGAAGCCATCGAATATCAAAATCATTTAGAAGATTTGTATGAATTAAAAGTCCTGCTTAACAGACGCTATGGGCATGGCTTTTTTGAGAAGATACAAAAAGAATATCAAGACAGAGTAAACGATCAGAAAGAGCAGGAAAAACTTGCAAGGCAGGAGAAGATAAGGCAATGGGCAAAATACAGAGAGTGGTTTCAGACGGGGGCAATAATCTTTATTTTAACTGTCCTACTTGTGGTCGGCCTACTACTTTGGATGGCCTACGAAAAAGGACGAGGGGACTTAGTAGTGCCGACAACATACAACGCATTAGATATCGAATCTCAAGTCTTGCGGAAAGGTTAGGCTGTGCCGAAGAATTTCCAAGAAAATACTAAATATGCCAAGCACGATTTGGATGGCGATGGGGTTATTACTGATGATGAAATTGCTCGTGAAAAGGAACTTATAGAACTTGAACTTCGTGAGTCGAAGTCTCAGGCACAGCAGAGCATGGCTTGGGTTGCTATGTGTAGCATGCTTGTATTTTCTACTTTTTTGTTTCTGCCTATTATACCTGACTCTCGCGTCAACGCTCTTGCTGATTTGTTGGGTCTTTTTTATATCGCTCAAGCTGGCGTGGTCGGTGCTTATATGGGTGTTACGGCCTATATGAGTAGAAGCCCAAAATAATTGTTCTTGACAGAACAAACAAAGTGTTGTATAATGTAAATATAATAAGAAGATGATATTTGAAATTGTAAATAACATTCCAGCGCAGAGATGCGAGAGGCGATAGCCAATTCATTTCAATGTAAATTCAATAGAGAGTATTATGACTGAAAAATTTATATTCAAACCAAACTATCAAGTAATTATCTACACTGACCAAATTAGCCTCGCGGCGGTTGATACCGATTATGATGATCGGTGGATATCAAAGCAACGAGAGGATATGGTGCATTTCCTACAGATTGCAGTAGGGATGGAAGTAATAATTGGATATTTACAAAACCCCGAAAATGGCAGACGAGATTTAACTAATACTCAGATGTCAATTAAGGGCGAACTTGAATATTCCGAGGATAGGGATGCATATAGGATTCTGATTGATAATCAGACCTATTGCTACTTTACCTCTTGGGATGTGATTTCAGCTACCTTTGATGGCAGTAATGAAACCACTAATAATTATCCAACCATAATGATACGTTAAGATTAGGGCGGACTTCGGTCTGCCCTTTTTTTGCGGGTCTTGCCAAATCAGAAATAGCTGTGCTACCTTCGTCAACGAACAAGGGAGATAGGCATGAGCTTTGAAGCGATGAAATGGGCTAGTGGACAGCAGGCTGGCTCATCAACTAATAAACTTTTACTGCTTTTACTTGCTAACTACGCAGACCAAGACTACAGTTGTTTCCCAAGCATCCGTAAACTAGCGGAGATGGCGGAGTGCTGTGAGTCAACAGTCAGACGATCACTGAAAGACTTGCGCGGACTTGGCTTGATTGAGGTGCGCGAGAGATACGAAGCCTATGGCGATAAAAATAGGCAGACCTCCAATACCTATATACTCAAGGGGGGCTGTCAAATTGACACCCACCCCCCTGTCAAATCTACTACCCCGCCCCTGTCAAATATTGCAGGGCATATAACCAATCAGAATAACCAATCAGAATATACATCTACTTTTTTGGAGTTTTGGAAGGCTTACCCGCGCAGACCCAACTCATCTAAGAAGGATGCTTTTAAGAAATATAAAATAGCTTTACAAAAAATACCGCAGGCTAAACTATTAGAAGCAACAATAAACTTTGCGAAAACACAAATTAACACAGACCCACAATACATACCGCATGCCTCAACATGGCTAAATCAAGAGAGATACATGGATGTATTAGAACAACCGAAACTCAAAACGAACAGGAATAGGATTGCAGGATGACACTTTACGAACAAGGGATAAAGCTTAACTCAAACAGCGTAGGAAACCATAAGACCACTTGCCCAGAATGCTCACATACTAGACGCAATAAACAAGACCTTTGCTTGTCTGTAAAAATTGACCCAGATGGCGGAGCGGTTTGGAAATGTCATAATTGCTCATGGGCTGGTAACATAGCAGGGGCAGGCTTTACCCCGACACCTAGACAGGTAAGAAAAATTACTTTGCCCGACGATCAAGAGCGAGACGATAAGTTTTACTCGTGGTTTGGCAAGCGCGGCATATCAAAGAAAACAGTAGATGCCTTTGGTATTTACAAAACCAAAATGTACTTTGGCAATGGAGAGGAAGCCTGTATTGCTTTTCCGTATCGGCATAATGGTGAACTCTACAACATAAAATATCGCACGGCAGACAAAAAGTTCCGCCAAGAAAAGGATGCCAGAAAACAATTCTATATGGCAGAGACTCTTGACCTACTTGAACAGGATGCCTTGATAATCGTTGAGGGCGAGTTGGACGTTCTTTCATTATACGAATGCGGCTTTTCAAATGTTATCAGCCTACCAGATGGCGCACCCAGCAAAGCAGAATACCGAGAGCAGGATAAACGCTTTGAGATACTGGCAAACCTTGAGGGGCATAAAGCAACTAAGATAATCATAGCGGTAGATATGGACGATGCAGGGCAAGCCCTTGCCGATGAATTACAGCACAGATTTGGCAAGGATATATGTTGGCGGGTAGAATGGCCTGATATGCATGATGTGACTTGCAAGGATGCCAATGAAACTCTGGTAACGCATGGCAAGGAAGTAGTCAAAGAATGTATAGATGCCGCAAAGCCAAACCCGATTGATGGTGTATTTACAGCACAGCAGTATCTAGGCGGCGTTCTTGACCTTTACTATGGCAGGACAGCCAAGCCACTATCAACAGGCTTTCCAGAACTAGATAAAATCTATAGAATAATGCCTGCAACTTTTCACGTTATTACTGGCGTACCAAACCACGGCAAGTCTAACTTTCTTGACCAGCTTATCATCAATATGGCAGAGGGTCACTTTTGGAAGGTTGGCATATTTAGCCCAGAACATTCGACACAGCAACACTTGCGCAGGCTTGTAGAAAAGCGGATGCGAAAACCCTTTGAGCATGGACCCACTAGCCGCATGAGTGAGGCAGAAGTTCGACAGGGCATAGATTGGCTTAACGATCACTTTCACTTTATTGAAAGCGGTGATGAGATACCAACGATTGATTACATACTTGACCGAGCCAAACAGATAAACTTGCGCTACGGCTTGGATGGCCTTGTCATTGACCCATTCAATAAGATTGATGCAACTAGAGATGGCGGCAAGCGAGAGGATGAGCATATCCGCGACCTGATTGCCAAATGCCAGAGGTTTGCCCAATACTACAACGTGACTGTCTGGATGGTGGCGCACCCTCACAAACTTTACAGAACGGATGAGGGCATAATACCAGCCCCAGACCTTTACCAGATAGCAGGTTCGGCTCACTGGAATAACATGGCAGATGTCGGCATGGTTGTTCACCGAGACTTTGAGACCAATGAAACGCGAGTAATAATGAGAAAGATAAGAGAGCAAGATGTCTATGGTAATATAGGCGAATGCTACTTCACTTATAATACCACGACCAGATGTTACGATGAGGTTGTGCAAGACACCGATTGATGTTATAAGAATAACTTCCTTGTTCGGAAGGGGCGGGTGTACCTCCATATACTCGCCCCAATTAGGAGACTGTAAATGCAGACGGATAAGCAAATAGAAACTCGCCTAACGAGCGAACTCAAGCCATATAAAAAGAACTCGCGCACCCATAGCGACAAGCAAATAGAGCAAGTAGCAAACTCTATCAAAGAATGGGGATGGACAATTCCAATTTTAGTTGATGAAGAAAATACTGTATTAGCTGGACACGCTAGGCTGTATGCCGCCGAGTATTTAGAATTACCAAAAGTGCCATGTGTTGTAGCGACAGGCTGGTCTGACGATCAAAAGAAAGCATATGTAATCGCAGATAATAAGCTGGCGGAAAATTCTGATTGGGACTTTGGTTTGTATTATACGGAACTCAAAGACCTTAACTCAGCAGGCTTTGACCTTTCGCTTACTGGATTGACAGAAAACTTTTCATTTGATTTTGAGCCAAATCTAAATCCAGAAACAACATATGAAGAAGTTACCAGTGTTGATATGAACAGCGCGGCGGAACGTGTTGGCAATGTAGGCGAAAGTTCAGTGAAAAAAACGAATGTGATTTGCCCCGAATGTGGTCACGATTTTGATTTTTTCGGTATTTAGATGAATATTGAAGACATAAAAATCAAGCTGGAATCAGCCAAATGGAAATATGCAAAAACAATGCCCCAGTGGCCGCACGACTATACCCTTAAAGAAACATGGGATAACCCTAATGAATTTATAGAGTTGTCAATTTACATAAATAAACATGGTAAAAACGAATTGTGGCATTACGAATGGAAGGGGGAAAAGCGTTCAAAACCAAGGATATATTTTTATTTAGGCAAATATAAATATTGGATTATGGAAAAAGAGCCAAGCAAAGCAATTCTTATAAATAGAGCGGTGGTAGAATGAAACTTATCATGCGTACTTGTATAGGGCGTGAGGATTATGCAGAATACATGCATAAAAATCTTGATGGTCTTATTGAAATTAAAGATGAAAAAAAAGACCCTGTTGGTTGTTTTCTAAGGGCATTAGAGGCGGCTGGCAATGAGGCGGCAATACATTTTGAAGATGACTGTATCTTGACACAAGACTTTTTGCCAAAAGCAGAAATGGTAATATCGCTTCATTCGGATAAGGTTATACAATTTTTTTCAATGCGTAAGGCTGATTTAGAGATAGGTTCTCGTATTGAAAATGGTTCATCATTCTTGGCGGCAGTGTGTTTTTATACACCCCCGAACATAAGCGCAGAAATGAGGGAGTTTTTTCCAACATGGGATAAGTGGAATGAGCATCCAACAGGTCTTGATTTGACTATTGCTGATTATCTAAAAGCAACTAAACAAAAGTATTTTATTCAATGCCCAAATCTAGCCGACCATCGTATTGGCAAATCAGAAATAGACAGTAGGAGGTCAAGCAAAAGAATAAGCAAAACATTTGTTGACCCAGTGTTGCCATAAATGGATGTAGGTTGGAATTATGAGATTAAAGACGATCAAAGAACAAATCCAGTTGTATTTGCTCAACATGTGAATCTGCCAGATGATATAATTTTTCCAACAGAAGATATGTTAAAAAAAGTATTTAAAACAGAAAAATTTAAGGAAAGGGCGGGTAGGTTAAAAACATGGGGCAGACTTAAGGGCAGTGATGGCAAAATTGCCTATAAAGATAGTCCACATTGGATTGCTGTAAGAAATGGCACACCGCTTCATTTAGACCCGCCATATCCAAGATATAGTCATCATCTCAAAATCAGAGTTGATGAAGGTATGTTTGTAAGGGGCTTGGATAAAATAGAGATGCAGTTACATACAGGAACATTCTACATTTTAGATACACACAGTCCACATCAAGTTTTCAGCAAAAACCAGTTTGATAGCTGGAATGTAGCAATTTCTATTGATAGTGATAATAAATGGACTCCAGATAAAGCTATCCAAGCCTGTTTAGATTATGCCGCGAACAATGATTTTGTGAGGGCTACATGAAAATATATTCTAAAGATAATGTTTATAATGCGGCAAAAAAAAGAATAGCGCGGCTGTTTGAGGAGTTTCCAAATGTTGGTGTTTGGTCATCAGGCGGTAAAGATAGCACCGTAATTTTAAATTTGACGCTAGAGGTAGCGGAGGAACTAGGTAGGTTGCCAGTAACAGTTTGTTTTGTAGACCAAGAAGCTGAATGGCAGGCGGTTATAGACTACCAAAGAATTGTCGCCAATGATCCCAGAGTAAATATGCATTGGCTACAAGTTCCTATAAGGCTATTTAATGCAACATCTATGGATAGTCATTGGCTTAACTGCTGGGACGAGAATGAAGAATGGATGCGAGATAAAGAGCCTTACTCAATTCAAGAAAATATATACGGAACAGACCGCTTCTATCCAATATTTGGCAAATACTTGGAGCATCATTTTCCAAATGAAAAAACTGCATTTCTTGGCGGTGTTCGTGCAGAGGAAAGCCCGAATAGAGCATCAGGACTTACTGTTGGCGCAACTTATAAAGATATAACCTACGGGAAAAAACAGAACGAAAAGCAGGGGCATTATACATTTTACCCAATTTATGATTGGTCATACAGGGATGTATGGAAGGCAATTCACGATAACAAATGGGATTACTGCAAAATTTATGACCAATATTACAAGCATGGTATTAACCCAATAAAAATGCGGGTATCAAACCTGCACCATGAAACTGCCGTAGACCAGCTTTTTTATTTACATGAGATGGAGGCGGAAACTTGGGGCAAGCTAACAAAACGCTTGCAGGGAATTAATCAAACGCATCATATGACTAGAATGGAGATGTATAAGGTAAAAGAACTGCCATTTATGTTTAATACATGGAAAGAATACCGAGATTTTCTGGTTGAAAAACTTGTATCAGATGATGAGATAAAGAAGAAATTTAAGAAAAAATTTGCTTGGATGGATAACAAATACGAGGGAATGAATTTGTCACAAGAGAGGCACGATCAAGAAATAGCATGCATTTTGGCAAATGATTTTGAATTTACCAAATTGTCTAATTTTGAATCGCGTCCTGCATGTATTAATTTTTGGAAACATAAGCGCGGTAAGTCTTTAAATTGGGATAGAAGCGAGGGCGTACATTTGAAGTATATTAGACCAGAGATAAGAGGCAAAGATTATGAGCCAGAACACACATCCAGTTAGCAATGTACAGTGGGTAGATGTCGACAAAGTAGAACCTAATGACTATAACCCCAACTCAGTGGCGGGGCAGGAAATGAAGTTGCTATACACTTCAATCAAGCATGATGGATACACTCAGCCTATTGTTACAATCTACGATGAGGAAAAGGACAAATACGTTATTGTTGATGGGTTTCATAGATACTTTACCTGCAAGAATAACGCGGATATCCGAGAGGCTACAGGTAGCTGTGTTCCCGTTGTGGTAATTAAGAAGGATATAAACGACCGCATGGCATCAACAGTTCGACATAACCGAGCCAGAGGGCGGCACAGTATAGATGGCATGAGTAATATGGTTTTTAGCTTGCTAGATAACGGATGGGCAGATGAGGATATTTGTAATCACTTAGGTATGGAACCCGATGAGTTATTGAGACTAAAACACATAACTGGGTTTAGTAAGCTTTTCGAGGATACAGAATACTCACAGGCTTGGGAATCAAGGCATCAAATATTGTTACGAAAAAAGATACAAGATGAGACTATTGAAAACTAATGGGAATTTGTGATAACAGTAAGCTATGAGCAAAGGTGTCCCAGAATCTAAGTTTGTAAGAGCAAAGCGCGATTTCATTGAAGGCGTTATGCAGGGAGAAGTGCGTGAGTTTCTCAGCCTTGCTGATATAGGAAAACTCCACAGAATACCAAAAGCAACTCTGTATCGCAGGGCTAAAAAAGACGATTGGCAGGGCGATAAGAATAGATTTCAAACAGATGTTGAACAACAGACTAATGAGACTAGGGCGGCAACTATTGCTAGTCAGGCGGCAGAGTTTGATAAGAATTGCCTACAGATAGCGCAGGGCTTGATGATCGAGGTGGGGCGCAAGATACAGCGCAGTCAGCAGGAGCAACGGACAGACCCAGACAGTGAGGGTTTGCCAGTATCATCACTTAGGGATATGAGCCACACATTAGCTAACGCTCAAAAAATTGGTAAACTCGCATTAGGTGAAGCACAAGAAATATCAAAGGTAGCGGCAGATGTCAGCATCCCAGACAGCTTTGGCGAACTCATCCGAGAACTGGACGAACTTGCCAACCAAAAAGCATCATTTGGTCAGCACACTTTACAGTGATTGGATAAAGCAAGCACGACCCAGCCAAACACCCCTAGATGCTGATTGGAGTATCTGGCTTATACTTGCAGGCCGTGGTTTTGGTAAAACGCATACAGGAGCGCGATGGGCGGCTCTGTTTGCCCTACAGAACCCCGAAGTTCAAGTTGCGGTAGTAACACCTACATTTGGAGATATCCGCCGTGTGGCCTTTGGTGGACCTTCTGGCATCATGTCATTTATACCGCCAGAGTTATTACTTAGTGGCAGGGGACAGGGTTATAACTCATCTGCCGCCGAGATACGCTTATTCAATGGCTCTAAGATTATGGGTTTCAGTGCCACCGAGCCTGATCGTTTGCGCGGACCTCAGTTTCATTATGCGTGGTGCGATGAGATAGCGGCATGGAGATACTCAGATACTTTTGACCAGCTTATGTTTGGATTGCGGTTGGGTAAGAACCCACAGTGTATAATCACAACAACCCCAAAACCAACACAGCTTGTTAAAAGCCTAGTCAAGCGCACCAACACACTGATTACAACAGGCTCAACATTTGAGAATGAAGAAAACCTAGCACCATCAGCAATCCAGCAATTACGAGAGAAATACGCCAATACCCGTTTAGGTAGGCAAGAACTTTATGCCGAGATACTTGACGAGAGCGAGGGCGCGCTTTGGAACTACAGCAATCTAGATGAGACACGTATAAAAAAAGAAGAAGTACCAGAGATGCAGAAGATTGTTGTCGGAATTGACCCAGCAGTTACAAGTGGGGATGACAGCGATGAAACAGGTATGATTGTGTGCGGTAAGGGGGTTGATGGCAGATACTATGTTCTTGATGATCTCAGCCTTAGAGATACCCCCGATGGCTGGATGCGTAAGGCAGTGGGCGCATATTATAAATACAACGCCAATGTTATTATTGCAGAAACAAACAATGGTGGTGACCTTGTGCAAAGCCTCTTGAGAACAATAGATAAGGGTGTGCCATATCGCAAGGTTCACGCAAGCAGGGGCAAGCTAACAAGGGCGGAGCCTATCGCGGCATTATATGAACAAAAAAAGGTGTCACATTGCGGAATATTTGCTAAGTTAGAAGAACAGTTATGTTTTTATACGGGAGATGACAAATCTCCTGATAGATTGGATGCTCTAGTTTGGGCATTAACAGAGTTAAGCCGTTCAGACGGACAGGCTACTTGGAGAATTAGCTAATGCCGACATTCAGACAGCGACTAGCAAGCTTTATCAGCCCGCCCAGCCTTGAGCGTAAAGAGTTCCCTATGGTCATGTATCAAGGCGTGACAGCATACAACCAAAGCAAATACACATACCAACGCCTGTCCCAAGAGGGCTATCAACAGAATGCTATTGTCTATCGCTGTATTAATGAGATAGCCAACGGAGCTAGTGCCGTTAAGTTTCAAGTATTTGATGGTGATACACAGATAGAAAATCATCCGCTTGAGGTGTTGCTTAACAGACCCAACGCACAAATGGCGGGGTCCGAGTATTTCCAGTCATTGTATTCTTATTTACTGCTTGATGGTAACTCTTACGCAATGCGCTCAGATGTAAATGGTAAGCCAAGTGAGTTACACATATTACGTCCAGACCGCATGACAATTACGCCAAGCAAGACGCAGATACCTAAGAATTACCAATACAAGATTAATGGGCAAGTAGCGGCTCAGTATGATGTTGACCCAGAGACAGGCGCATCAGAGGTTAAACACCTTAAACTGTGGAATCCACTTGATGACTATTATGGGCTTTCACCAATTAGCGCGGCGGCGGTAGATATTGACCAGCACAATCTAGCGGCAAGGCATAACGTCAATCTGCTGAACAATGGCGCAAGGCCATCGGGGGCTATCGTATTCAAACCTAAAGATGATGCGGGTATGCCTGTACAATTATCCGAGTCGCAAAGACAACAGCTACATACAGATTTAAACGCAAGGTTTAGCGGTCCAGATAATTCAGGTCGTGCGATGTTGCTGGAAGGCGACTTTGATTGGAAAGAAATGGGTTTGACACCAAAAGACATGGATTTCCTTGAACTTAAGAATATGAGTGCAAGGGATATCGCCTTGTGCTTTGGCGTTCCATCCCAGCTTGTTGGTGTACCAGATGCACAGACCTATGCAAATGTCCAAGAGGCGCGACTTGCCTTATATGAGGATACTATTGTTCCGCTTATGATGCGAATGCAGAGCGACCTTAACGAATGGCTTTCACCGTCCTATGGTGAGAATATAGAAATCAGATATGACATTGACTCTATTCCAGCAATGGCAGAGCGCAGACGGAGAATTTACGATAATGTAATTAATGCAGTCCGCGAGGGGATCATCAGCAGAAACGAAGCCAGACAGCGACTTGGTCTGGATGATATTTCAGGCGGTGATGATGTTTATATTGCGGCAAACCTGTTCCCATTGGGCGCACCTAACACGGAGGATGCAGATGAAGACGATGCAAAAGATATATATGGCGGCAAAAGAGAAGTTGAAAAAGATGTATTTACAACTGAAGGCGAAGCTGAAGAACGCGCTCAAGAGATAGGTTGTAGCGGTATACATGCCCATGAAACTGAAAACGGGACAGTTTACATGCCATGCGCCAGTCATTCAGACTACGAGAGACTTACAGGCGATGAATTGGAAACACCGAAGGCGGAGGCTGATATTGATACGAAGCCGACAGAAGCTATGGCAAATGCCGCCAGACGGGGGCTAGAAATGAGGCGCGAGTTTGGGCGAGGAGGGACAGCAGTTGGTGTTGCTAGGGCTAACCAGCTAGTCAAACGAGAAAACCTCTCACCGTCCACTGTAAGGCGCATGCATAGCTTTTTCAGCAGGCATGAGGTTGATAAACGAGCCGAGGGCTTCCGTGAGGGAGAGGATGGCTATCCAAGTGCTGGCAAGGTTGCTAATCTGCTTTGGGGTGGAGATAGCGGTCAGGCATGGGCAAGACGTAAAGTTGAGCAGTTAAACCGAGAGCGCGATAAGAACTTTGAGGTCGATGCCCTTGTGAACGAGGTATTTGAAAGCAAGGCTACAGTATCAGCAAGAGCCAAAAAAGCTATTGCCAAAAAGGTTAAAGACCATAATGACGAACATGGCGATAAAAAAGGCAAGCGTGTAACTCAGCGTATGCTTGAGGCTGTTTTTCGTCGAGGCGTAGGGGCTTACAATACAAACCCTGGTTCAGTCCGCCCAACAGTGACAAGCAGTGACCAATGGGCACAAGCCAGAATTAATGCTTTTTTATATGCAGTTCGTAATGGTAGGTTCAAGTCAGGTAAATTTGACCTTGATTTATTACCCGAAGGCCATCCAATGAAAAGCGATAAGAAAAAATAATGCATGCTAATAAGCAGAGGCGTGGCAGTCTAATATCAGCACGCAGAGAGGTTGCAGAGCAAAATCGTATCCGTAATGGATATGAGCGCAATCTTGCACAGCAACTTGTTTCAGCATTCAATCGGATAGGCACAAGGGCTGGCGAGCAATACGAATACGGCGGACTCCGCACGATCAATCGGAATCAAATAACGCAAGACCTTACCAATGTAATCCTGCCTAGCATCCGCGCAGTTATGACAGCTATGGTTGACCGCTTTACCCTCATACGAGCCAAGCAATCGCCTTATGAACGATTTATTGAGGAATACATTAATACTCAGGTCGGGAGCCGCATTCAACTAATGGATGCGACTACAATCGCACTTATCCGCAAGGCAATCCTAGATGGGACAGGAGATGATTTAGGTCCAGCCCAGATTTCAAGGTTAATACGGGAAAGAGTTTCAACGATCGGCAGACGCAGGGCTATCACGATTGCCAGAACAGAGACACATAGTGCCGCATCATTCGCAAACAATGCTGTTGCCAAAGAAATAGGTGTTGACCTAAAAAAACGCTGGGTCAGTACAAACGATGAAAGAACACGCGAACACCACAGGGCGGTCAATGGTCAAGAGGTCGGGATGGATGAGGATTTTATTATTCCATACAAGGGTGTTGATTATCGTTTACAATATGCTGGAGACCCCCGTGGGGGTCCCCATAACACCATTAACTGTCGGTGTGTCGTAGTCTACTACGAGGAAGGCGATGAGATACTAGATTCGTAGATGGCCTTGATTGGGTCATCAATTACATCAAGTTTAGTCATGTCATGCCTATCGCGTGATATTGTCATTACGCTATCACCAAACTTATTAGCAATCCAAGATAGCAAATGCCAGACAGCCAAGTCGTATGGCATTTCTCTGGTCTTGCAGAAATTAAATTTATAGTATTCATCTGGTCGGCCTTGTTCTTTTGCATTCGCAAATGGAGTTTGGTCAAGAACAAAAGTTTCGCAATCGTTACCTTTTGTGCCATTAAAGGCAATCTCGGTATCATGCTGTGTTTCATCTACAAAGATGTGGTGTTCACAGGTATCACGCAGATAGCTGTATTGGTCTTTGATCATTAGCCATTCCGCCCCAGTAAAGTCGCGATATTGTTTCCAGTAGTTTGTATATCCCATTTGAGTTCTCCTTGAGTTGGGAGAGACCCCCGAAGGGGTCCCTAGTTTAATCAACAAATTGTATAAATTTATCTCTGAATTGGGAGGCGGTTAGCGGCACTTCCCATTCTTGAAGTCCAGATACTACAAAAATATCTTCACCACTATCAGGTCCACACACCACATCAATAAGCCTGCATGTGCAAGCGATTTTTCCGAGGTGTAAAGAATAGCCTTTTAGGTAAAAGTCGTTTTCAAATCCTTTGGCAATTATTTCATATATATCAATCATTGAGTAATCCTTTCATTGCTTTAGTATCTTTAATATACTATTCTTATAAGAATAAGTCAAGCAAAAAAAACACCCCCAATCAAAAAAAATCAGGGGTGCTAGATTTCTATTTATCGTGTTTTCTGTTCGCGGATATATTCTGCACAATCTTCTTCATGCTCACTTTCAAATTCAATACACCCGTGTCCATCTGCACCAAAAGCAATAACATAAAATAAACTGCAGTATTCTGTTACAGTATATTTTACAGGTCCAATCCAGTTAGGTGCTTTCCATTCTAATATATGCTGGACATCTTCTTGGTTGTAATCCTCATCAATCCATACTGAACTACCTTCGCTCATTGCATCTACAAATGAACCCAAGTCCATTGGCACTTCTTCACCAGATGAGTTCCAACGATCAACGTCCTTTTGGTTGATAAGCATAACCGCAACATCTTCATCATATGGTGTAGCTGTTAGTGCGTGTATCAACTCACTTATTTTAAATACACCTTTAATCATTGTAACTCCTAATCTAGCAGTATCTGCCATTCGTTGCTTCTTTGCATCTTAGCAACAAGGTTTTCGCGCTCTCTGGTTTTGTCCATCGGGTTAGCAAACTCGTATGTATGCGTTGCCCAATGTGTTGCGGTGTTATAGGCCGCCCACATATTATGCCCAAGTTCATTAGAATACATCTCATAGATACCGCCAAGTATCTCATGTTGCTTTTTGTTGAAGCTTACAGGGTCATCTGGTCTGGCTATTGTTTGCTTTTTATTCGAAGCGCAAAGTGTTTTTTCAAATAACCAGCTTACATCAGTTATATCGCAATTTTTCTCAGATAGCTTTTTCCAATGATCGCGCTGATGCCAGAAAGTTTCCAAGCCATTTTGAATTTGTTTACTATAGGCAGATACATCCAAGGCATAGGTATGTTTTTGCCAAGCCCTAAATACTGCATCAGGAGTTGTGCATCCATTCTCACACCAGAGGCGGAGAGCATCACAAGCTATCTGAACTGACCATCTGCCATCGTAGCTATTGTAAAACTGTATGCGGAATTGAACGAAGTCATTTTTTACAGGCTCAACAATAAGGTCGGGAAAAAGTATCTCCCCTTTCATCCGTGCGCCATTATCTGAAAGTGTAATCTCTGTTTCGTAATCATTAGAGATATTAGCTTGCTTGAGTGCGTCATGCACAGCGTTGTAAACATCATCATGTGAAATAAGTTCATATCTTTGCCCGTGTATGCCAAGCACCTCATTGGTATCAGTGCGAACAACCGCATGGCCTAGATTCTTTGGAATGTTTATATTTGAAAAAGTTTGAATCCCTTGCATTTCTACTGGGAAGTTGTGGTCTTGAATAGTCATTGTAATCTCCTTGAGTTTGTTTTGACTATCCTACTATGCATGATTGTTCTTATAAGAGCAAGCAAAAAGTTTGTCTTTATTTTAAACACAAGATATAGTATCTTCAATGTGCCAATACTTTAATTATGACAGGGCGTAAAATATGACAGATGAGATTGAAACAAATTATCTGGATACCATAGCTGAAATTAAAGCTTATGATGATGACGATGATGAGGATAAGGGTGAGTTTGAGGGCTATGCCTCAATCTTTGGAAATAAAGACTTAGGCAACGATGTCGTTGATATGGGTGCATTCAAAAGATCATTGAGACGCCGTGGCTCAAAAGGTGTAAAGCTACTCTATCAACACGATACAAAACAGCCTATAGGCGTATTTGATAAAATCCGTGAGGATGACAAAGGATTATATGTTAAAGGCAGACTTGCGCTTGGCACACAAAAAGGCAGGGAAGTTTTTGAATTAATGAAGATGGGAGCCATTGATGGGCTGTCCATTGGATACAAGGTTGACAGCAAGGGTTATTCATATGACCAAGGCGGCAAGCGTAGACGCTTGAAAGAGGTTGACCTTATGGAGATTTCTGCTGTGACTTTCCCTATGAATCCGCAAGCCACTATTTCGGCTGTAAAAGCGGAAGGTCGCACAGTTAGGGAGTGGGAGGGTTTTCTTCGGGATGAAGGAGACTTGAGCCGTTCCGATGCTAAGATTGCGGCAAAGGCCGTGTCTGATGCTTTGACTTGTCGGGATGACGAGGCACAAGCTGACTTAATAACCGCTATACAGCAAATTACCAAAACCCTGAAAGGATAGTAAAATGACAGATGAAGTCAAAAACTATGTTGAGGAAATGGGGCGGACTTTTGAGGAATTTAAGTCAACGATGGAAACTCGTTTGTCTGAAGTTGAATCAAAAGGCCAAGCAGACCCTTTGACCGAAACAAAACTTGAGAATATTGAGGGCGACCTTGATAGACTTGAAGATTTCAATCAGAAGCTAACTCAGCAAGAAGCCGAGTACAAGCAGATGGAAGAAAAACTAACACGCTTTGAAACAATGCTGAAGCGTCCTGATGCCGCCATTGAAACCGCAAGTGTCGATATGGCAGTCAAGGCGTTTGACCAGTATCTTCGTAAAGGCGACAGCGAACTTACTTCAGAGGAAAAGAAATCCCTAACAGTCGGCGACAATACCGCCGCAGGCTTTCTTGCACCAAGCGAGTATGTAAATGAACTGATTAAAACTGTAACCGAGATTTCACCAATGCGTTCAATCGCAAGAGTGCGTCCAACCACACAGAAGTCAGTACAGATGCCATCACGCACAGCTACTTTCTCCGCCGTATTTACAGCAGAGCAAGGCACACGTTCTGAAACAACAGGATACACAACTCAGCAGGAAGAAATCCCTACACACGAGATGTATGCCCTTGTTGATATTTCTGAGCAGTTGCTTGAGGACAGTGTTTTTAATCTTGAGGCAGAGATGCAACAAGAGTTCGCTACACAGTTCGCAAAAGCTGAAGGTACAAAGTTCGTAACAGGCACAGGCGTTGGCGCACCAGAAGGCATTACAATTAATGCGGATGTTGCAACAACTAACTCTGGCTCTGGTACAGTATTGACAGCCAATGGATTGCTTGACCTTGTCCATGCAATCAAGTCTGACTATACGAATAATGCAACATTTGTGTTTAACCGCACAACCCTAGCGGCAATTCGTAAGTTGCAAGACACCGCAGGTCAGTATGTATTCCAAGCTGGTATGCTTCTTACGGGTGGCGTTCCAAATACAATTCTTGGATATCCATATGTTGAGATGCCAGATATGCCAGACGTTGCATCAAGCGCAAAGCCTGTTGCATTTGGTGACTTTAGCCGTGGATACATGATTGTTGATCGTGTAGGCTTGGCAGTCCTTCGTGACCCATTCACACAAGCGACAAGTGGTAATGTTCGTTACTACGCCCGTAAGCGTGTCGGTGGTCAGGTTGTGCTTGCTGAAGCAATCCGCACACAAACTATTAGCGCATAGGAGTAAGATATGTACGATTTATCAAATTCCATAAACCCAGCCGTATCACTTGCCGCCGCAGTTCGTTCAGCCGCCGCAAATGGTACAGGTGTTGACCTTAAAGGCTATGAAAGTGCAACCATCCTTGTTGACGTAGGTGCTG
>Ga0181389_1000271_pt1 | contig 21598 bp, 31 predicted proteins | sample 12SPOviralmetaG_FD_130121 | JGI IMG/M metagenome (GOLD analysis project Ga0181389, IMG submission 130121) | Marine viral communities from the oligotrophic San Pedro Time Series (SPOT) site, San Pedro Channel, CA, USA - 12 SPOT_SRF_2010-06-29 | ecosystem: Environmental > Aquatic > Marine > Strait...
GCAGAAGAAATTTCAGATGATCTTTTACATTGTAAACATTTAGCTGAAAAAAATAGTACAATCGGAGGTAATATTGTTTATTGGCTTTTAAGTCCAATGGCTCAAAATCAATATGCTGTTATATATAAAAAATGTATGGAAGGTCGAAACCATCAAGTGTTAAATTAATAATATAGGAGAATAATAATGACAATACTAAAAAGTAAAGTACAAAGAGATGCTATTACTGACAGGATTAGTTCTGCCAGTGATTTTGCTTGGACAGGAGAAAATAGTTTTACTGTTCCAAGTTTTGATATGCCAAAAGACTTTGGTATAGGATTAATAGTTGGACCAAGTGGTTCAGGTAAAAGTTCTATATTAAAAACATTAGGATTACATGAAGAGGAATATATATGGGATCCTAATAAAGCTGTAGCAAGTCATTTTAATTCATATGATGAGGCAGCAGAAAAGTTATCAGCAGTTGCTTTAAATAGTATTCCTGATCAACTTAAACCATATCAAACATTATCAACCGGTCAAAAATTTAGAGCTCAAATGGCTATGGCTCTTAAATCTGGAGCAGTGGTAGATGAATTTACTTCTGTTATAGATAGAAATGTGGCTAAGGCATTATCTAATTCAATTAGAAAATATGTTGATAGAAAAGGCCTAAAAAATATCGTATTGGTAGGTTGCCATTATGACGTTATTGAGTGGTTAAGACCTGATTGGATATTTGATACCAAAACTGGAGTCTTAAGCACGGAAAGGTTAGCCAGGCGACCAAACATTACTTTGGAAATTAGAAAAGCCGACAAAAGTGCTTGGAGCGTATTTAAACAGCATCACTATTTAACTGCTGAGCTTCCTAGTAATACACCACATTGTTATTTGTATTATTGGAATAATGCATTAGTAGGTTATGGCTCTTTAAATGCTTTTCCTCATCCAAAGCTAAAGGCTTGTTATAATATTGGAAGAGTGGTTGTGCTACCTGACTTTCAAGGATTAGGTATAGGTTATCCTATATTTAAAAACTTGGCTCAGATTGCAACACATAATTTCAATCATACAACAGGCCATTATGGAAGATGTAAAGTTGTAACGGCTATTCCAGCATTACAAAATAAAATGAATAATGATAGGGATTGGCAATTTATAAAAGGATCTGATGTAAGAAAAGCTCAGAAACCTAATGACAATCCTAGGAAGTTTGGTGGATATGATGAAAGCTATTTTAAAAAGCATGAAAATCGTATTACCAAAGCATTTCATTATGTTGGAATTAAAGGCTTTGATTTAGAAAATCCTAATTTAGTTATTGATAGTATATTGGAAACTAAAAGTTGGATTGATAATAAAAACAGAGCACAAAATAAACTAACAGGTAATATAATAAAAGATTTCAGACCAACCATAGCTGGTGAAACTGATTATCAATTTATTATGGAAAGAAGCTAAATGATAGAAATACCAACTTGGTTACTATTTGTTTTAGTTTTTTCAATTGTGATTCTATTTGTCTATAATCAAGATTTAAGTGTTAAGATAAATAGGATCCAATTTGATCAACTACAAATAGGTATTATTATTAATAAAAGTTTTACCGATATTACTCAAGATATGGATAACTTAAATAAGGGAATGGATAATATAGATTTAAAATATGACGAAATTAAAAACAAATTATCTAAAATTAATAGTTGATAATACCGGAGAAAGTAAATTAAGGTCATTGCTAACAAAGCAAAAAAAATTGATAAGAGATAAAATTAAAGCTCAAGATCAAATTAAAGCTATGAAAGCTTTGACCGAAATTTATGGTTCAGAAATTATTAAAATTGAAAATGAATTATTAAGAATAAATAGGAGGAAAAAGCATGTTAAAAGAACAGCTGAACAATTTGGAAACATTGGGTCCAATAGGAATAAAAATAAGAACACAAATGGAGATGTTATTTGATAAATTGTCAAATAAAACTTCAAGTAATAGAAAACCAGATGTTGTAACAGTTATTAATAATCATAAAATAGATTTTAACATTGCAATACAATTATCACATTCAATGATAGCAACTGGTGTATCTGAAGGACAAAACTTAACTCAATTAGCAATTGCTATTGGTGATAGAATATTAGCTTTTTATACTATAAATAAAAAGTCATCAATATCTTTAAAGCTGGGTATATTTATAATTAATTCATATAGCACTTTATTTATGGTGGTTGTAAAATTAATTAGAGAATATTATCAACATAATAAAGTTAAAACTGTTTATAAAGTTTATGCTGGTAAAAATAGAAATGATCTTAGAAAATTGGTAAAAGAATTTTCTGAAGTTTCAGATCCATATAAACCTTTATTATCCCGGGCTCCTGATTGGAAATTTGGTACAGTAAAAATAGATAATGGTGAAGAAATTAAATTAATTAAAAATGTTAATCAAGATGTATTAGCACAAATTAATGAATATAATACACCTATTGTATTAAATGCAGTAAATAAAAAACAATCTATAGCTTATTATGTTAAACCTGAATTATTTAATGTTTATCAATGGGCATTAAAACATGATCAAAATTGTTTTGAGCATAATTCAGTTAAAACAATATCTAAAGAAAGAGCATTAGCTAAGAAAAGAGAAGCTGAACAAGTTTTAAATGCAGCTAAACCTTTTGTTGGAAAGGTATTTTATCAACAATACCAAGCAGATAACCGTGGTAGATTATATCCATTATCAGCTTATTTAAATGAGCTTAATTCAGATAATGCTAAAGGTATGCTTTCATTTGCTGAAGGTAAACCACTTGGTTCAACTGGATTAAACCAATTATATCATCATATAGCTAATATGTTTGGTGAAGATAAATTACCACATCAAGATAAAGTCAAATTTGTAGAAAAAAATTATTATGAATTTGTAAAATATGGTAAAGACCCATATAATGCTAAAGGTTGGATGGAAGCAGAAGAACCCTTTCAATTTTTATCATCAGTTATGGAATTAGCTAAATTGGATGAGCATTTTGTAGCTTGTGGTAATATAGAAGAATTTATATCAACTACAATTTGTTACAGAGATGGTTCAAACAATGGCTTACAATGGCTATTTAGTTTAGCTAAAGATGAAAAACATGCTCATTTGGTTAATGTTAAACCTAGTATAAATAACAAACCAGGTGATATGTACTCACATGTTGCAGTTTCTGTTGTAGATAAAATGCATAAGGAAGCAGAAAAAGCAGATGATATAGCTTTAAATTATTATGATCTTTATTTTAAAGGCATAGAAAAACTTAGAAATAGGTTTAGAACTGCTGAGTTAAATAATGATAAAAAATCTGAGCTGTATAAAAAACTAATAAAATGGTATCAAAGAAGATATAAAAAACAACTTAAACTTACTGATATTATTTATTGGGATAAGTCTAAATTTACCGTTAAAGAATGGCGTAAAATTGTTAAACGGAATGTTATGACTTATGGTTATAGTGCAACCAAACAAGGTATGGGTGAACAAATAATACAAGATACTAGAGATATAGATAATGTATATTTAAGTAACAAACAACACTCGGCTGCTCGAGCTTTAGGTGCTCTTGTTTATTTAACAATTGAACAAGAATTTCCTATGGTTTCAGAAACTATGAGATTGTTTAAAGATAATTGCGAAAAATATATGAAGGATACTGGCAAACAATATTCTCATAAAACATTAATTAGCAATTTTCCGTTTACACAAAAATATGTTAAATATAAAAGAGGTATTGTATTTGTTCATGACGGTTTATATGTACAAAATGCAGATAAATCTTATAAATGGGATTATCAATTGGAGTTAATTATTAAAACAGAATTAGCAGTACAAAATATTAGTAAGGCTAAAGCTGGAATAAGTCCTAATACAATACATAATTTGGACTCATTACATTTAATGCTTGTAATTGATAAATGCAACTTTGATATTGTATCAGCACATGATAGTTATGGTTCACATGCTTGTAATGTAGTTGATATGCAAAAATGTATCAGGGAGCAATTTAAATATATTATAGATGAGGATCCTTTAGATCATATATTAAATGAAACAGGAAACTTGGTACCTATGATAAAACGTGGCAATTTAGATAGCAGTGAAATATTGCAATCTGAATTTGCCTTTGCTTAACAGGAGAAAATATGGATAAATGGTTATATACAATATTAGAAAAAACTGGAGAAGGTATAGAAAAACTATATTGGTTTTGTTCTAATAATAAAACTGAAGTTATTTGGTTTAGTGTAGGTGTACTATCAGTTTTAGCAATTCAATTAATATTTTAGAGAGGGGGTAATTGTTATAATAAATAAAGTTCAAAAACGAGGAAACTTTTTAGTTATTGTAAAAGACAATAATATTGAAAAAGCTATTCGTAAGATGAAAAATAAGGCTACTAAACTTGGTATATTAAAAACATACAGAGAAAAACAGCGTTATGAAAAACCATCTGATGTAAGGATAAGAAAAGCAAAAGAAGGTAAAATTAGCCTTTATAAAGCTAAAATAAAAAGGGAAAAAAACTTATAATTTATAAGGTTATTCCTAATTCTATGTCTTACAGAAAAACAAAAAAAAAATAAGGCCTATAGTAAGTACTATAATACTATAGGCCTTAAAGCCTTCTATCTTAATATATATAAATAGATATATAATAAGCCAAGTAACTCATTCGAAGCCAAAGGCGTTAAAAACTTCCCGAAAGATCAAATTCTATACCTTACAGACAACAGAGCGTTAATGTAGGTGGTTATGTGCCATCAAGTTTGATAACTAATATAATAAATTAATAGTAAATACTTTAAATGGATAGGCGGTATATTTATGGCTGGAAAAGGCGGTGCTAGGCCTGGGGCTGGAAGGCCACCAAAGTCAACAGTTGAAAAAAGTACCATAGATAAATCTAGTATAGATAAATTAAAAAAACTAGGTATAGATCCAATTAATATATTAGTTAAAGAATTATCAAAGCTTAAAGGCAAAGACGACTTTAGGTCACAAAATTTAAGAGTTCGAATAGCTGAAAAGCTGTTAGAATATGGGTATCAAAAGCAACCAGTTGGTCAGGCTTCATTGCAACAGGCAAACGTGCCAATTTTAACTATAGTGCAAAAAACTGAACCAACGGTTAAACCCGTTACAATATTAGAAAATAGCGAAGCTGTTATTAACCAAGCGCAAAATACAGATGACGAAACTAACTGAGAAAGTTTATAAGGTGTACATAACATACTATACCGACGGATCTTATTATATTGGTTTTACCCAAAAAGAGGGAACGGCATTAGCTACTTATTTTGGATCAAATACGATCCGAGATAAATTGGTAAGTCATAAAGTTATTGTTTGGACATCAAAGTCTAAAGCAACTGCTAAACTTTTTGAGCTTCTTTTACAATTATCCCGTTTGGATTCCTCTTGGTGTGTTAATAGTATGCTAAATGTAAGAGTTAGAAAAGAGCACATGAAGGACTTACCTAAGTTTAAATTAACTTTTGAAAATAATGAATTTAACAAAAAAGAAAACAATGGATAATAATTTAATAGACAAATTAAAAGAACAATTAAAAATTGATGAAGGTATTAAATACGAAGTTTATGAAGATCATTTAGGCTATGCCACATTTGGTATTGGCCATTTAATTACAACAGCTGATGAAGAATATGGTTGGCCTGTTGGAACTAAAGTAAGTGAAGATAGGGTAAATGAAGTATTTAAAACTGATGTTCAAAAATTTATTAGTGAAACACAAAAAGTATTTCCAGACTTAATTAATAAGCCTGATATAATACAAGTGGTGTTAGTTAATATGTGTTTTAATTTAGGTGCTCCAAGGCTAAGCAAATTTAGAAAATTTATTGCTGCCATTAATGATGAGCAATGGATTGAAGCATCTGTTGAAATGATGGATAGCAGATGGGCTAATCAAGTTGGTCCAAGAGCTGAAAGACTAAAGGAAATAGTTTTAAGTCAAGCCAACTGAGAACATAATAACAAATCTTTGGATATATATTCTAAATATAGTAAATAATAAATATGAATCATAAAATAGAACTTTTCGACTTTCAACAGGAAGTTTTAATAGATCCTGCTAGGTTTAAAGTAATGGCATCTGGAAGAAGAGTTGGTAAATCATATTTAGCAGCCGTTGCTGCATATAACCACTGTTTAGAACAACCTAATAGAAGAGCTTTAATTATTGGACCTACTGTTTCAATGATTAGAGAATCTATATGGACAACATTAAAAAGTCTTGTGCATCCTGATCATATAAATGGGTATCCAAGAGAAATAGATTTAGAAATAAGATTTATTAATGGTTCCAAGATTACCTTAAAAGGGTTTGATAGACCAGACAGTTTAAGAGGTATATCACCATCACCTACATTTATTGTGCTTGATGAGTTTGCATATATTAAACAAACTGCATTTACAGAAGTTATATTACCTATGACATCTGATCCACAACGAAGAGCAAGTGTATTTGTAATAAGTACACCAAAAGGAATAACCAATGACTTTTATAAGTTATGGGTTAAAGGTCAAGAAGATAAAACAGGCTTATGGAAGTCTTGGCAGTTTACTGCTGAAGATGTTAGGCCTGATATGAAAGAAGAAATTGAACTTGCTCGGGTTACAATGGATGAAAAAAGTTTTAATCAAGAATATTGCGCCACCTTTAATAACACTGGTGATGCTGTATTTTATAATTTTAATCGTAATATACATGTTACTGATAACCTGTTGCCAATAGAGCCAGGTGAGCCAATACATATTAGCATTGACTTTAACGTCAAAATAATGGCTTCAACAGTATGGTGCCACCGTGGTAACCAATTACATGCAATGGACGAATTTTATGGTAATGCTGATACTTACCAATTAATTAGATCTATAAAAGGTCGATACAAAAATAGAGATATAATATGTTACCCTGATGCTTCAGGTAGGGCTATGAAAACCAGTGCTTCAACAGGTACAACAGATTTTAGTATATTAAGAGATGCTGGATTTAAAGTTTTAGCTAGGTCAAAGCAACCACCATTAGTGGATAGTGTTAATGCTGTTAATGCTTTGTTAAAAGATGCTAAAGGTAATACAAGATTATATTTTAATAAACAAAAGACTCCAAGGACAATTGCTTCAATTGAAACAACAACTTGGAAAGAAGGTTTTACCAGTGGTATGGACAATGCTATAATTGACAAATCAAAAGGTGTTGAACATTATTCTGATGGTATTAGATATATATGTGAGTTCTTATATCCAATAGGTAAACATAAACCACAAATTATCCGTGATAGGTCGTGGTCATTTTAAGCCGTGCTTAAATAATCAATATAATATAATAAAGTTAATCAATGGTAGCTGTAATCAAACGGCACTTAACCATTGGTGTTTAAGGCTTATTTAAATTTTTGTGGTCCGAAAGCAATAGATTCGGTCCGAGCTTTTTCAATTATGCAGCCTAGAGCCCAGTAAATTCTATATTTACCAAGGTAGGCGTGGCTGTACGACTGTAGCGCTTTCAATCATTATAGAACTGACTGACCGCTTATGAGGCTCGGGGCGTGCTAGGCGTGAGGGGGACTAGATCCCTCTTTTGGCGTCGGGCTGTGTGGCCAATCGCACTTTGACGAACACCAATTTCTTTTGATCTTGGATCGGCCAAATCAAAAATTATTTTAATTAACCGAGCCAAACGTTTTGGTTCATTCTAAAGTTTAGGAAAACACAAATGGCAATTACATATAAAAACAGTTCGATAGTTAAATCCTCATCAACTGCCAAAGGCCCAGGATATCCAAATGATGAATACCTGAGTCAAATAAACGAATGGAAACGAAACAGAGCTTTGATCCAAGGTCCATCTTATACTAAGGATTATGATTCTGTGCCTTCAAGTGATAACTTGTTGCTTCCGTTTAACCCAACAATGACACAAGAACAATATGATTTTTATAAAGCAGAAGCTGAAGTACCGGGCGTATCTTCAGAATTTGTTAAAATGATTATTGGTGGTTTATTAAGAAAACAACCATTATTAGAAATTGACGGGGCTCCAGAAGGAGCTAAGCAATGGATATTAGATGATGTAGGTTCTGACAAAAGTAACTTAATATCATTTTTATCTACTGCTTTATGGGAAGAATTACAAACATCAAGAGCTTTTATACAAATTGATTATCCAACAATTGATTTAGAAAGTTTATCACCAGAAGATAGAAAACAAGTTAAGCCTTATCCATTATTGCATCATGCTGAAAATATTGTTAACTGGTCAACAGCTACTGATATGAAAGGCCAAGTCAAACTAGATAGTTTAATTACTAGATATTTTGTACTTGAATATGATCCAAATAGTCCTTATCATCCAAAATATGTTGACACTGTACAAGTGCACAAATTAAATGAGCAGGGTTTATATGTAATTGATACATTTATTAGAAATACATCTGATACACCAACATTTATTGATGGCGGAGTTGATTATACATTTGATCAATTAACAGATGACTGGATTTTACAAGGTACAAACGAAAATTTATTTATTAATGGCGAAAGAATGGATTTTATACCGTTCTTTCCTTTAAATGGTTCAATTGAAACAGTTGATCCATTAATGACTGCCATTGTTAACAGAGAAATAGCTTTATATAATAAAATTTCAAGAAGAAACCATTTATTATATTTAAGTGCAACTTATACTCCGGTTGTTAAATCTGATTCATTAACAGAATCTGAAAAATCTGATCTTGTTAAGCAAGGTTTAGGTACTTGGTTATTTGTTAATAAAGATGATACTGTTGAAACATTACAAACACCAACTAATGCTCTTTCTGATATGGAAGCTGCCATTAAAGGTGGTTATGATGAATTAACAAGAATTGGTGTAAAAATGTTAAGTTTAGAGCCTAACAATTCGGATTCTTCCGGTGTTGCCTTAAGCTTAAGAAATGCTTCACAAAATGCTGCTTTAGCAAGTTTAAATGCTAAAATATCTGAAAGCATGAAAAAAATTATAAAATATCTCATAAATTGGAGATATGATATTAACATAACTGAACAAGATATAAGGTTCAATTTATCATCTGACTTTAATGCTACACCAAGAGGTAGTGATTGGATGAGATTAATTACTGAATGGTATCAAAATGGATTAATTCCAAGATCAACATTCTTAGAAGTTGCTAAAAATAATGATGCAATTCCTACAGATTATGATGATACTAAAGGTAATGATGAAATATCCAATGATGATAAAATAGTTTCTCCTAGAGAACAATATCAACAAGAATTAAATGTTATTCAAGGTAATAGTACTACCGAAGAATAATTGAGGAGGCTACTATGAAATGGTGGCAATTTAATTCAATAATCTTAATTTTAATGTTCCTCTTTGCTGCATGGCAAGGAGGACATTTTAACGGGTTATGAAAAGGAATTTATGGAAAAATGATTAATAATGAAACTGTAGTAACTGCTGGTTTATTTGGTGTAACCGCAGGCATAACTACACAGTCTATGATTGCTATATTAGTTGGTGCAATAGCCGTTGGGGTTGTTCAACCATTTTTTAGAGTATTATGGACTAATAAATTAAACCAAGAAATTAGAAAAAATAAATGTCCTTCTTGTAAAAGGAAGAAAAGAAAAAAATAAATGAAAATATCTGAAAATACAAGCATTGCTATGCCAATGAAAAATATGTTAGCAATAATTGCGGCAGTTGCAATGGGTGTATTTGCATATACAGAAGTTACAGCTAGACTAACAAGTTTAGAAACTAGTAGAGAATTATTTCAAGCAGATTTATTAAAAAAGTCTGAACAAAAGCCAACAGATCAAGAGCAATTTATGTTAATTGAAAGTTTGTTTGCTGATGTAGAAAAATTAATTAAAACACAAGAACAAAATATGACCAATAAGGTCAATATTGAATTTTTAAAAACACAATTAGAAAAAGCCTTGGATGATATTGAAAAATTAAAAGAAAAGGTTAGAAAAAACGGAACACATTAAAATGATTGAAACTGTCATAGCGCTTTTGATGATAGTAAATAATGAAATAAAAGAGCATAGAATCCAATTATCTATGTCTGAATGTCTTAAAGGAAAAAGAATTGCTTCAAGAATAATAGATGATAATGTTGAATATCAATGTATAAAATCAAAAGCTGAAACCGAATCAAACATTGATGGTTCAAAATCAATAAGGAAACTAATATTAGAATAATGAAATACATATTGTACATAAGTTTAATAATGTACTTAATATCAATAACAATATTAACTGCAAAAGCAGTAGTATTAATTTAAATAGGCAAAGGTATATAAATAATGATAATAGAAGATAGAGATAATTTACTGACAGATTTCGGTAAAACTACATTAAAGGACAGGTATTTACTACCAGAAGAAAATAGTCCCCAAGAAGCATTTTTAAGAGCGGCGAAAGCTTTTTCTGATAATGACGAAATGGCACAAAGAATTTATGATTATTCATCTAAATTATGGTTTATGTATTCAACGCCGATATTAAGTAATGGTGGCACAGAGCGAGGTATGCCAATTTCATGTTTTTTAAATTATGTTGCAGATAGTAGAGAAGGATTAACTGGTCATTATACTGAAAATGCTTGGTTAACATCTATTGGTGGTGGTATTGGTGGATATTGGGGTCATATTAGATCTGATGGAACTAAAACATCAGGTGGATCTCAATCATCAGGTTCTGTTCCTTTTTTAAAAGTTGTAGATTCAGAAATTATGGCATTTAGTCAAGGTAAAACTAGAAGAGGTAGTTATGCCGCATATATGGATATATCACATCCAGAAATATTAGAATTTTTAGATATAAGAAAACCATCAGGTGGTGATATACATAGAAAATGTCTTAATTTACATCACGGTATTAATATTAGTAATGATTTTATGGAACTTATTGATAAATGTATTCAAGAGCCTACCTATGATGATACTTGGAACTTAATTGATCCTCATACAAAACAAATTGTAAAAAAGGTCTCAGCTAGAGACTTGTGGCAAAAAATATTAGAAAATAGAGTTGCTACTGGTGAGCCATATATTTGCTACATTGATCATATTAATGATGCATTGCCTGAACAACAAAAGAAATTAGGATTATCAGTTAAACATTCAAATTTATGTACTGAAATTACATTACCTACTGATGAAGATAGAACAGCTGTTTGTTGTTTATCTTCTGTTAATTTAGAAAAATATGATGAATGGAAAAATGATAAATTATTTATTTCTGATATTGTTAGATTTTTAGATAATGTATTACAAAGTTTTATAGATAATGCTCCTGATAGTGTATTTAGAGCAAAATTTAGTGCAACTCAAGAAAGATCTATTGGATTAGGTGCAATGGGTTTTCATGCTTATTTACAAAAAAATAATATTCCATTTGAATCTGTTATGGCTAAATCTAAAAATAAAATAATTTTTAAACACATAAAAGATGAAGCTGTAAAAGAATCTCAAAGATTAGCTATAAAAAGAGGTGAAGCTCCGGATATGGAAGGTACTGGAATGAGAAATGCTCATTTACTTGCTGTTGCTCCTAATGCTTCAAGTTCAATTATTTGTGGAACTACTTCTCCAAGTATTGAACCATTTAGAGCTAATGCTTATGTACAAAAAACTATGTCAGGTTCTTTTTTAGTTAAAAATAAATTTTTAGAAAAATTATTAGAATCAAAAGATTTAAATAATGAAAAAACTTGGACTACAATTTTAGCTAATAGAGGTTCAGTTTTACACATAAAAGAATTATCTGATTATGAAAAAGATGTATTTAAAACATCAATTGAAATTAATCAAGCATGGGTGATTGAACATGCAGCTGATAGACAAGAACATATTTGTCAAGGTCAATCATTAAATGTATTTGTACCTGCTGATGTAAATATAAAAGAATTACATGATATACATATGTTAGCATGGAAGAAAAAATTAAAAACTTTATATTATTGTAGAAGTGAAGCAATTAAACGTGCTGAACTTGTAAGTAAAAAAGTTGAAAGAACAATAATACCTGAAGCAGATGCTTGTTTAGCTTGTGAGGGATAACAAAGGAAAAAAATGAGTTTATTTGATACTAGAAATTATTATAAACCTTTCGAATATGAATGGGCGTTTGAAGCATATGATACAATGCAGAAGATGCATTGGCTTCCTAGTGAGGTTCCTTTACATGAAGATGTAAGAGATTGGAATGAAAGATTAACTGAAGAAGAAAAAAATTTAATATCTCAAATATTAAAATTTTTTACTCAAGGTGATGTAGATATAGCACAAGCTTATTTAGATAGATATATTCCAAAATTTAAACCACCTGAAGTTAGAATGATGTTAGGATCTTTTGTTGCATCTGAATCTAATCATGCACATAGTTATTCATTATTAAATGATACTATTGGTGAAACACAATTAACTAATTTTAAAGCATTTCAAGAATATAAAGAAATGGCTAATAAACATGAATATCTTTTTAAATCTAAAGGTAAAGGTGTTGAAGGTTTAATTAGAGATATTGCATGTTTTTCTGCATTTGGTGAAGGTTTACAATTATTTGCATCATTTGTAATGCTTTTAAATTTTCAAAGATTTGGAAGAATGAAAGGAATGTGCCAAATAGTTACTTGGTCAATTAGAGATGAAACACATCATGTTGAATCTATGATTAAATTATTTCATACATTAATAAAAGAAAATCCACAAGTTTGGACAGAAACTTTTAAAGCTGAATTATATCAAACGGCCCGGGATATGGTAGATTTAGAAGATAAATTTATTGACTTAGCTTTTGAAATGGGCGGAATTAGAGGTTTAAAACCTGAAGATGTTAAAAAATATATAAGATATATTGCAGATAGAAGATTACTACAATTATCTTTAAAACCAAATTATAAAGTAAAAGACAACCCATTAAGTTGGCTTGATTGGGTAATTAATGGTGTTGAACATACTAATTTCTTTGAAAATAGAGCTACTGAATATAATAAAGGTTCTATGACTGGAAATTTGTGGGGTTAATATGAAATTTATATTAACTATTTATATTTGTACTGCTATTGCACAACAATGTGGCCCGCCTATTATACAACCTATTAAATATAAAAATTGGAATGAATGTATATTTTCAGGATATGAACAATCTGAAATTTTGTTAAAAAATTATTCAGTTGAACAAATGAATGAATATCAAATGATGACAAAATTTACATGTATAGAAGAACCCGGTAAGGACATTTAATTATGGCAGAATATCAAGGTAGAAAAGTAACTTTGAACAAACCAATGCGTGGAGATGTAAAAAAATTTAAAGTTTATGTTAAAAATGACAAAGGTAATGTTGTAAAAGTTAATTTCGGTCATGGTGGTACATCAGCTAAAAAAGCTGGTCAAAAAACTATGAGAATAAGAAAAAACAACCCTGGAGCTAGAGCTAGTTTTAGAGCAAGACATAACTGTGCTAGTCCTGGTCCAAAAACAAAGGCAAGATATTGGTCTTGCAAGAAATGGTAAATAAAATGGCTTATAAAAGAAAAAGTAGCGTTAAGAAAAGTTCAAGTAAAGTTAAACTTACTGCAAAACAAATGAAGCTTCCAAAAGCTTTAAGAGATAAAATATTGGCTGCTAAACGTAAAGGCAAATAATGGCTTATAAAAAGAAAAAAGGTAGTGCTGGAAAAGCTTGTTGGAAAGGCTACCGAAGAGGTAAAGGTAACTCTTGTATAAAAATGAAAAAGAGGAGAAGATAAAATGTCTAGATGTTGTTGCCAAGTAAGAGCACAAAGAAAAAGAAAAATGACAATAAGAAGGAAAAGAAGAAGATAATATGATATTAAATAATAAAAAAGAAGAAAATAGAACAATAACTATTAATAATAAAAATTATTATGAAAATGAATTAAACGAAACAATGAGAAATAGTTTAATTGCTTTATCAACACAAAAAACTAATAAAGCAAGATTACAAATTGATGTTAATAATGCTGAAATTTTAATACTTCATCATGGTAAAATTGTTGATGAAGAACTTGCTAAAATAAAACCAATTTCAGAAAGTATTATTGCAGAAGATAAAACTTATGAAAATGGTACAAGTTAGGAATTAAAATGTCTATAAATGATGATGTATATTCAAGAATGCTGAAACACCGTGCATTATTGACTCTTTACGAAAAGAGATTGGATACTGAAATTGATAAAATTTTAGCGTCACACAAAATAAGGTTACAACGAATTGTAGCATTATCTGGTACAGCAAATATAAATGCTTTAACTAGAAAATTAAATACTGAAATTCGTTTAACTTATAAAAAAATATATAAAGATGGTATTAGTGAATTAAATAAACTAGTTGGAGTTAGTGCTAGATTTTATAAAAGTATATTTGCTAGATCTTTAAATAATATTTATAAAGCTAAAGGTGTAAAAGATACTTTAAAAATTAATGATTTGATTATAAAATCCAATGGAACATATAGTCAACAATTAGCATCAATAAGTATTTTAGAACAAAGAAAAATAAAAGGTATAGTCAAAAATGGAATGACTCAAAATAAAGCTATGATAAATATAGCTCAAGATGTAGGTAAAAGCGGATTAGCTGCTTCTACTGTACAATTAAAAACATTAACAAGAACTGCAATAACTGAAACATCTAATTTTGTATCAAATACAACATATAAATTAAATGATGATGTTGTTCAAGGTTACCAATATGTGGCTACCTTAGATAGTAGAACTAGTTTAATTTGTGGAAGATTAGATGGTAAAGTTTATTCATTAAGTAATAAAAATGCACCACAACCACCACAACATTTTAATTGTAGATCAACAACTATACCTGTAATAAAAAGTGCTAATCAATTATTAAATACAAATAATAATAGATTACAAAAACGAAAAATTGCTGGATTATCTGATAGTCGTCGTGCCTCTATCAATGGTCAAGTACCAGGTAAAACAACTTATCCGGAATGGTTATCAAGCCAACCGAATGAAGTTAAACTGGCTGTATTAGGAAACCAAAAAAGAGTTACTTTATTTAATTCTGGAAAAGTTAAATTTTCTCAATTTTCTAATAAAGATGGTAAATTAATTTCGTTAAAACAATTAGAAGAATTATCAAATTAATCTTTTGTTTTAAATTAAAATATAACTAAGGCCGTGTCCAAAGGAAAAATAATGTCAGAAAACATTGAAAATAATACTCAAGTAAAAGAAGAAAAAGTAAATGAAACTAAACAACCAGATATAAAACAAATGGTTGATGATGAAGTTTCAAAAGCTATATCTAATATTAAAGTAAATTTAGATAATGCATATAAAGAAAGAGATGAAGCTTTAGGTCAAATTGAAAAAATTAAAGTAGAGAAAAGACAAGCTGAAATTTCTAGCCTTGAACAACAAGGTAAACATTCTGAAGCTATGCAAATAAAACTAAATGAAGTTAATGCTAAACTTGAGGCATATGAACAAAAGAACACAGAATTGAGCAGAGATAATGCCGTGCGTACTCAGCTTAATGCTTTAAACTTTAAATCAGAAAAAGCCGCTAATATGGCCTATTCAGATATTGTAAAAAGTTTAAAAAAAGACGCTTTAGGAAATTGGGTGAATGAAAACGGAATTAGTATTAATGAGACTGTGTCAAATTATGCTAAAGATGATAATAATTCATTTTTATTTTCTGTTAAAGCGAATATGGGAACTGGAATAACTCCAGCCAAACCAAGTACAGGAATTAATCCTGTTACATCTATAAAAGATATGTCATCTGATGAAATGCTTAATGCTATTAGCAAAGGGCAAATTAAAGTTGACGGAGATTGGTCTGATTAAGACTATCTTTTATAATAATAACCGCACAAATGTGCATTAAATAATAAAAGGAAAATAAAACAATGGCTGTAACAAGTTCAAATTTTAATAACATTGCAAGAGCAATTTCTGCTTACGAACAAGCGGGAAGAGCTGATGCTGCGTTATTAACATCGACTGCTTTGGTTGGTTCTGACGCAAGAATCAATGATTCAGGAGAAAATTACACTGGTACGTTAAGATGGTTAGATTTTAGTGATCCAACTACTTTTCATAAACAGGACGAAACTGCTGGAAATACAAATCTAAATGAAATGGCAGTATCAAACAAATCAGCAGTATATATCAAAAATATTGATCATATCGCTGCACAAGAAATGTCAGTTCAGAAATTAATTTCAAAAGTTGACGGTTTAGCATATTTAGGATCTCAATTTGCTTCAGTTAGAGCAAGAAGAGAAGATCTACAATTAAGATCTATTCTTAATGGTGTTGCTGATAAAATCTTTGGTGCAACTGCAATTGGAACATCTGATGCTCCTACTAAAGTTGGTACTTTTGGTTTTTACACTGGTTCAAATGCTAGTGATGTGCCAAATCCGTTATTTGCTAATTCTACTGGTGCTAGTCAATCAAGAAGTACTTTCTTTGACACACTATTAGATGCTATTACTGAAATTAAAGGTGAATTTGAAGAGCCTTTCTATTATTTAGTAGTAACTACTGAAACTTACAACATTATGAGAAAAGAAAACGTTCTTGATGTTGCTCCAGTTGTAGACGGTAATTTCAATTTCTCTACTATTTTAGGTGGAAAAATTAGACTTATTATCAACAACCAATCATTAACTGCTAACTTACCTGCAACTATTAAAGTTTCTTTCTTAGCTAAAGCAGGTGCTGTTCATTATAGCGATATTGCACAAGTTAATCCTACTGCAATTGAAAGAAATGAACTAGCCGGTAATGGTGGTGGATTAGTAACTGTGTTATCTAGATGGGGCAATATTATGCATCCAAAAGGATTCTCATGGGCTGGAAGTGCAACTGCATATCCTGCAAATGCTGATCTTGCAACTGCTGCAGGTTGGACAGTACATGCTACTAACGTTAACCAAATTGGTTTATTCCCAATTTATCACGGTTAATATTATAACTATTAGATACGGAGAAAAATAATGGCTTTACAAAAAGGAATCAATTCATTTGTAACTATAACAGAAGCAGAAAGTTATTTCTATGATAGACTTAACCAAAGTTCTTGGGATAGTGCAACAGATGAAACTGTTGAACGAGCTTTAGTAACAGCCACAGGAATTCTCGATGACTTGGATTGGGGTGGTGAAGCTGTGCCAACTACCTCATACCCTTTATCATGGCCTAGAGATATTACCTACTGGGATAGTAAATCCGGTGGATATGAAACTTTAGAAGATGATAGAAGTACAACAAGTTATGGAACTTTTCCTGAAGATATCAAAAAAGCGACCTATGAACTTGCTTTGCATCTGATCAAAAATATGAGCACAATAGAAGACCAATCATCTGGTTCACCTAGATTGAAAGATTTATCTGTTGGCTCTGTTTCTTTAACTTTTGATTTAGGATCTGGATTAAGTAATTTTAAACAATTACCTGATCAAATTCAAAAATTAATTGCTAAATATGAAGATCCAGCTGCTATGAGCACAAATAGGGGAGTTAAAGTTAGTGGAGGTGCCTAATGGGTTATCATAAACTAATTCAAGATAATGTAAAAATGGCATTTAATACTATAGGTGATATAGCTGAAGATATAACATTTACAAATAATAAAGTAGATGGTTATAATTTTGCTACACAATCTATTAGTGAAAATACTGATGCACCAATTACTGTTAAAGCTGTAATTGAAAGTCAATATAGAACTAATGATGATAAGCCTAGGTTAGAATGTAAAATAATGATCGACTCAGCTAATTTAGATTCTAAAAATATCGATAATTACGACATTGTTGTACTTAGAGGTAAAAATTGGAAAATAAATAGTTTTGAAGATAATAATTATGTTATCAATTTAATTGTTGGAAGGGAATCATAATGGCTACAATATCTCAATTATTAACAGCTGTTGAAGGTTTATTCGCTTCTACCGCTTGGACATCTAATAATATAAAAGCTTTTCCTGCGAATTATCAAGGGGAAATAGATGCTGATGAATGGATACGGGTTTCTGTATTACCATTTTCTTCAGAATTAGCTTTTAAAGATGTAATAGCAAATGGTCAAATTGTATGTCAAATATTTGTTCCTAGTGGACAAGGTATGAAACGTGCATATGAAATTGCTGATATATTAAAAACTTTATTAGATCAAGAAGTAATCTCTGGATATCTACAAACAACTAATAGCTTTATAACAAACATTGGAATTGATACAAAAGATTCAGGTTTATTTAACGTGAATTATACTGTTAATTTCAAATCAATTTAACCAAAAATAATATAAAGGAAGAAAACAAAAATGGCTCTAATTTCGAATATAGGTGCTGGTATTTTCACAAAACTAAAATACAAAGCTGATAGTAGCTACACATTACCAACAAGTGATTCAACACACCAAGCTTTTATAGCTGGTGGTGGAGATTTTGCAGGTAATACTGAAGTTACTAACATCAGAGAATTTCCTTCATTTGGTAAACCCGCTAACATTGTTAACGTACCAAACTACGGACAATCTGTAAGTGGACAAATCCAAGGACAATCTGATGCTCCAACTTTAGAATTTACGCTTAATTATGTACCAAGTGTGCATAATCCAATTCAAGCGTTAGTTCAAGATGGATTAACATATGTATTTCAACTAGATGTTAAAAACGCATCTACTGGTGATAATGCTGCATTTTACGTAAAAGGACAAATAGCTTCTTTTGAAGTGGCTCCAAATTTGACTGATTCAAATCAGGCAACTTTGACTTTAAGTACTTCAACTGACTATACTGGTCCGTTTGCTGACGCATAATAAAAAATTTTAGGCTGGGCTTAATTGCCCAGCTTAATTAAATTGTATAGGATAAAAATCATGGACAATAAACCATTTAATAAATATTATGTATTAAGAATAACTTCTTTACACATAAAAAAATCTATAGATACATCCATAAGAAAAACTTATGATAGATTAAAAGATGTAGATAATAAACAAGAAGTCTTTGAAACACTAGATGTGTTACATAAAATTAGAAAAATAATGGAAGACTTTGAATCGAATAATAAACATTTATATATAAAACCTTTAGAGGAAATAAAAGATGAAACACATAAAAATAATAGAACTAACGAAGAAAATACCATTTCTGAAACAGGAAGTGGAGATCAAACAACTGACAGTTAAAGGCATTAAAGACTTACAAAAAGTTTTAGATGTAAATAAAACTGATGATGTTGCTGGTTTAAAAACTTTAAGTGCTATATTTAGACAAACTATAGTTGGGGCTGAAAATATGAAAGATTCAGAATTCGAAGACTTTCCAATTAAAGCATTAACTGAATTATCACAAGAAATTCTTGTATATAATGGTTTAGCTGCATCAGATGATAAAGGTGGTGCATTGGGGAAGAAGAGTTAGCAGAATATGAATTAGCTCATCAATTAGGTGTTACATTAGATGTTATTTATAATATGTCCAGTAAAGAATATATGGGCTGGATAAAATATTTTAATGAAAGACCATACGGTTGGCGAGATGATCATAGGTCTGCTATATTAGCTCAAACTACTTACCAAGGTACTAAACCTCTTAGAGTAAATGAATTATTTCCTTCGTTAAAAGTAATGAGAGATAATGATACACAAAAGGATCTAAAATTAGAAGCTGGTTTTAATAAATTAAAAAGTATAGCTAAAAGATCTGATTAATAGTGGGGCGGTGTAAACTGCCCACTTGGAAGGCAATTATGAGAGATATAAAAAAATTAACTGAATATAGTAATATTGCCAAAAAAAATTTAAAACAAAAAGAATTATCTAGAAACCTTAAAAAAGAAGTAAATATTGGTGCCAATGGTACACAAAGATATATTATTAAAAAAGGTATAAACAAAGGTAAATTAATATAATGGCAATAACTACGATTGGTCTAACAACTGCTGCTAAAGATCTTCAAAAAGATATTAATAAAGCAATTGAACAGGAACTTAGATCAAGAGCATTAAAAGCTTTTGCTGAAGTAAAATTAACAACTCCAGTTGACACTGGTCAAGCTAGAAATAGCTGGTATATTGGATACACTGAAACATATAATAATCAAAAAACTGCACCTGCAACATCTAATATAAATTTATTGGTTCCAAAAGACAAACCAAATAAAATTATTGTTACAAACGGTACAACATATATAGAATTCCTTAACAATGGACATTCACAACAAGCACCTACTAAATTTATAGAGGCTGCTTTTAGAAAATACTTTGATGACGTTACTGTGGAAATAACTAACGGATAAGGAAAAATGGCTGTAAAATTAGATATAATTACTAATGTTAAGGGACAGAACGGAGTAAACCAATTACAATCCGGTTTAAATAAATTAGGAAGAAATGCTCAAATAGCTTCAACAAGATTAAAACAATTACAAACTGCAGCTGCTAAATCAAGAGCAACTTTTGCAGCACTTGGAACAACTTTAAAAGTTGGTGTTGCTGCATCATTAGCTGCTGTTAGTTTTGGTCTTGGTAAATTTATAAGAGATACATTTTCTGCAGGACAACTTACTGAATCATTACAAGTAAGATTTAAACTATTATTTAATTCGGCTACAGAGGGTGCAAAAGCATTTAAAGTATTAAATACATTTGCTGGTAAAGTTCCTTTCTCACTAGAAGCTATTGCTGCTGGTTCTGGTAACCTAGCTGTTATTGCTAAAGATGCTAATGAATTAGCTAAAATATTAGAAATAACAGGTAATGTTGCTGCAGCTACAGGTCTTGATTTTAGACAAACTGCTGAACAAATTCAAAGAGCATTTGCTGGTGGTATAGCCGCTGCTGACGTCTTTAGGGAAAGAGGTGTTAGAGCAATGTTAGGCTTTGAAGCTGGTGCTAAAGTATCAATTGAAGATACTAGAAAAAGATTTTTTGAAGTATTTGGTAGTGGTGGACAATTTTCTACTGCAACAAAAGAATTTGAAAAAACTTTAGAAGCACAGGTTTCATTTGTACAAGATGCTTATTTTAGATTTAGACAAGCCGCTGCTCAACCTTTATTTGAAGGTGTTAAATCACAATTAGTTGCTTTAGTTGGTAACTTTAAAAGAAATGATACTCAATTAAAAGAATTAGCAAAAACTGTTGGTACTAATTTAGCACAAGCATTTAAAAATATTGAAAGTGCAATTAGATTTGTATCAACAAATATAGATGCTTTAGTTACTGCATTTAAAATATTTATTGGATTAAAAGTAGCTACATTTGTAGCAGGTATTGGTGCACAATTTGTTTTATTAGCAGGATTTATTAAAAAAACTACATTTACTATGCACGGTTTAAATCTTGCTATGAGAGCCAATGTAGTTGGTATTGTTATAACTGCAATACAAATAGGTGTTGTAGCATTTATTGCATTTAATGATGCTATAATGAAAGTTGTAAATACAATTAAAGATTTTTTTATACAAAAAATGAAAGAGGCTCAATTATCTGTTCTTAATTTTGTTTCTAAATTAAAAATATTTCCAA
>Ga0181389_1000272_pt1 | contig 21541 bp, 33 predicted proteins | sample 12SPOviralmetaG_FD_130121 | JGI IMG/M metagenome (GOLD analysis project Ga0181389, IMG submission 130121) | Marine viral communities from the oligotrophic San Pedro Time Series (SPOT) site, San Pedro Channel, CA, USA - 12 SPOT_SRF_2010-06-29 | ecosystem: Environmental > Aquatic > Marine > Strait...
CTGCAACTCATGGTGGCAAAGGACTACTGGACAACAGAGGACATGACCGCCGCTAACGCTGCAATCGCAGCAAACACTTAACTCAAACCTAAAGGAGACTTGTTATGGGAAAAAATGAAAAGACCCCAATTACAGTCAACGATAAAGAATATCTAATCGACGACATGACTGATAAACAGAAGGCTTTGCTTAACCATGTGAATGATCTTGGGCGCAAAATGGACAACGCTCAGTTTAATTTAGATCAGCTTGCAGTGGGCCGTCAGAAATTCGTTGAGTTATTGGCTGAAGCTCTAGAAAATCCAGAAGAAGTCGAAGAGGCTGAAGTCGTAAACTAGCGCAAGCACAGTGCAAGGGGCAGTTTACGCTGCCCTTTTGCTTATTGGGTATAATGTGTTATGTTGGCCTAACGCGACAACCTATAACGAGGCAGCGATGGCCCTGATTGACCTTAACATACCCGCTGGCGTTTATCGCAATGGCACAGACTTGCAAAGCACTGGTCGCTGGCGTGACGCAAACCTTGTGCGTTGGCATGAAGGCGTGATGCGTCCAATAGGTGGATGGCGCACTCGGTCTGACACCGCTGGCGCTGCTAAAATGCGTGGTATGCTAACATGGTCGGATAATAGCAGCGACCGATGGATTGCTACAGGATCATACAATAAACTGTACATATGGAATGCAGCAGGCACTCAGTCTGACATTACTCCAGTTGGCCTATCGTCTGGCCGAGAGGACGCCATAGCATTTACTGGCTATGGCGGCGGCACTTACGGTTCTTATGCTTATGGTGTTGCAAGGCCAGACACGGCACGCATCCAACCAGCTACAAGTTGGGACTTGGAGCCTTGGGGGGAATACCTTCTTGCCTGCAACGAAGATGACGGCAAGATTTATCAGTGGACACTCAGCACTGGCACGGTCGCCGCTGTGTTAAGTAACGCGCCAACGTCAAACAACGGCATTGTTGTAACAGAAGAGCGCTTCTTGTTTGCGTTAGGCGCAGGCGGCAACCCACGCAAGGTGCAGTGGTCGGATCGGGAAGACAATAATACATGGACCCCAGCCGTGACTAACGAAGCTGGTGATTTTGAATTAAATACGTCTGGCGCTCTAATGAAAGGCGTCAACGTCCAAGGTCGCACATTGTTGCTCACGACAAGAGACGCGCACGTCGCAAACTACATTGGCCCTCCTTACGTTTATGGTATTGAGCGCGTCGGCACGTCATGCGGTATTGCATCAAAACAAGCCATAGCAGTCGTCGATCAAGGTGCATTCTGGATGGGCGTTAATTCGTTTTACGCGTACCAGGGTAGCACAGTAAAAGAGTTGCCGTGCGAGGTTTCTGACTATGTTTTCAATGACTTAAACAAAGCGCAAATCAGCAAAGCGTTTGCAATGTCTAACAGCATGTTCGGAGAAATCATTTGGTTCTACCCGTCCAGCGCGTCAACTGAAAACGACCGCTATGCCAGCTTTAATTATGTTGAAGGCACATGGCAGATCGGAGAGTTGGACAGGACTGCTGGCTATGATCGGGGTGCATTCCGCCAGCCGATGATGATATCCGCCTCAGACCGTAAGCTGTACGAACATGAAATCGGATTTGAGTATGGGTCACTTACGCCATTCGCTGAAAGTGGGCCGTTTAGGATTGGCTCTGGAGATCAGGTCATGAGTGTCACAGAGATGCTGCCTGACGAAAAGTCTCAAGGAGATGTTAGTGCCACGTTCAAAACACGGTTCTATCCGAATGGAACTGAACGCTCTTATGGCCCGTTTTCAATGAGCAATCCAACGTCCTTACGGTTTACAGGTCGGCAAGTTCGTATGCGTATTGAAGGCGCGAGAATGTCAGATTGGCGTGTAGGAATTAACCGCGTTGACGTTGTAAACGGCGGTCGCAGATGACACAGCAGGGCCGTCCACCAGAGCCACGCGAAGAAGATTGGCAGACATGGGGGCGTCGGCTGATGTCATACCTGTCGCAAAATCGCTCCACGCTGGTTCAGCAGACGGGCGGCGAAAACGCGGCAGATGACGGCACGATCATGTGGGACCGTCAAAACCTTTACCCAGTTGTTAGCAAAAATGGCGAGTGGCGGCAGATCGTTCTTGAGGATGGACACGCTGACTTTATTTTAACCTCAGACGTTACCCCTGCCGCTGCAAACACCGCATACAAATTAACATATGATGCGCCTTCTGGTAACGACGGTATCACGCAAGGATCGCCAACGTCTCGCATTGTATTTGAGGAAGCGGGGCAGTACGTCGTGTCGTTCTCTGCTCAGATATCATCCACGTCAGCAAGCACAGTGCATTTTTACTTCTGGCCCAGCGTCAACGGGACGAATGTGGCAGACAGTGCAATGACGACTGCGCTGCACCAAAACAACGCTACCCTAGTGACTTCACGCACGCAAATATTTACTCTTGCGGCAAATGATTATTTGGAAGTTAATTACATGATCGACAACACAAGCGGGTTTCTGAACTACACTGCCGCATCCTCGCCAGTACCAGCCATACCCGCTTCAACTTTAGCAATTACGAGACTTCATGGATAAAGAGATTAAAAGATGTCGTAAATGGATAGAGGCCGCGTTGGAATACTCAGGCGGCACTCACACGTTTAGCGATGTTGTGAACGGCCTCAACAAAGGCGTGCTACAACTGTGGCCGACGCCGAGGGGGTGCATAGTTACTGAAATTGTGGTATATCCGAAAAAGAAAGTTTTAAATGTCTTTTTGGGTGGCGGCGAGTTGGATCAGATTTTAGACATGCACAAAGATGTAATGGATTGGGCGAAGGTGCAGGGCTGTACCGCGCTATCAATGTCAGGTAGGTCTGGCTGGAAGAAACCACTAAAAGAACACGGCTGGAAAACTCAGCATGTTTCTTATGTTAAGGAGTTCGCATAATGTCAGGCGGCAAGGGTGGGTCATCGACCCAAACAGTTGAGATACCAGAATACATTGAAGAAGCGGCAAAGCGAAATTTAACTAAAGCTGAAGGTATTTCACAGCTTGGATACGTACCGTATTACGGGCCAGACGTTGCTGCGTTCACCCCAATGCAGCAGGCTGGCTTCCAAAACACTGCTGACGTTTCAAGCGCATTCGGCATGGCGGCTCCAGCGTCACAGCAAGACATCATGGGCGGCATGGGCGCACCGACGCAATACGCAAACGGCGTAATGGGCTATTCGTCTCAGCCGCTATACCAACAGTCATTAGATCAATTTGCTGCTGCACGCCCAGCGCAAAAATCTTATATGGACAGTTTCTTCATAGACCCCGACGACGGCAAATATGCGTACCAGCCATTCGATTATACGCGGATGAGTTCTGTGGATGATGCTGTTGCAAAAGCTCTTGCAGAAAGAGATGCGGCAGATGAGGCATATCGCATGAGCCAGTTCAGCCCAGGCTTTGATATGGATGGAATGGGCGGTCAACCTTCTACACCTAGCTCTGGAGGTGGTTATACAAGTTTTGGCGATATGTTTGACGGCGGTGGGCCTGGGTACTCAGGTGATGCTCACGGGTCTGGTGGAGGTAAAGGCGCAGACAAAAACGGCGACGGCCACATTAGCACGGAAGAAGCCAAAGATTTAGACCAAAACTCTATTTCAAAAACTTCTAACGCCGTGCAAGGCATAGACCCCGGTGGAGACGACGGAGACGGCGGAGACGGCACTGTTATATGCACTGCCCTACACGACCTTGGTATTCTTCCAGATGACATCTACAACTTAGACGTTGAATTTGGGCAGCGCGTAAACAGCGAAGACCCTGCGCTTGGAGACGGATACCGAGCTTGGGCGACGCCAGTAGCAGAGTACATAAAAGGCAGCAGCCTTGGGTCTAAGGCAGTTCGTGCGGTAGTAGCGCCTATAGCGAAATCTTGGGCAGCGCAGATGGCGCATGTAATGCGGCCAGAAGAATATAAATCTAATATTTGCGGTAGATTAATCATGGCAGTAGGTCATCCAATATGTCGATCAATTGGCAAGTGCTTAACAGCAAAAACAAAGGAAGCGTGATATGATCAATGCATTGCTGAACGCGTCTTTAGGCGGTCCACAGGGCAGTTTTACCCCTCAATCTCCTCCCCTTTCTGCGCCAGGCGGTCCACAGGGCAGTTTTACCCCTGAGTATGTTACACCGCTGCCAAGCCCACCTATGGTTGGTGGGAAAGGCGGCTTGCCTAGACCGCAAACAGCAGTACCAGCCCCAACGCAAGGCCGCTACGCACCTCTGTCGCCCTCTGGCGGATTCAACGTAAACCGCGCAAGCGCCGCTGCATTGCAGCAAGCTATGCAAGGCACGCAAATGGGTATGGGCTTCCAAGCCCCGCCAGTTTCAGCAATTGGGTACAACCCCGCACAACAGCGCTCGGTCGGCGTGCAGCAAGGATTTGGATACGGTCCAGCCCAGCAACGAGCGCAGCAGTTGGCATCAACAAACATTGCACAATATGAAAGCCCATATCAGCAAGCGGTGATCGACCGCACGCTTTCAGATTTAGCTGGCGCACAAGAGAAGCAGCTAAACGTCATGGGCGCGCAAGCAGAGGCAGCCAACGCATTCGGCGGATCTCGCCAAGCGTTAGAAGCCGCTGAGACGCGAAAAGGCTTCGCCAAACAAGCGGCCGACACTGTTGCAAACTTGCGACAGTCTGGCTTTCAACAAGCACAACAGGCCGCACAGTTTGATGTTGGTCAACGCGCTGCCGTCGAAGCAGCCAACGCCGCTGCACGCACAGCAGCCGCTCAGTATGGCGCTGGTTCCGCTCAAGCTGCACAAGCAGCTAACCTTGCTAGGTTGCAGCAGATGGAAGCCTCTAACGTCGGCGCACGTACAGCCGCCGCTCAGTATGGCGCAACAGCAGCGCAGCAGGCGCAGCAGCAAAACTTTGCGAACCAACTCGCGGCAAACCAAGCACGTCAAGCCGCTGCGCAGCAAATGGGTTCGCTGGGGCAGCAGGCATTTAGCACTGGTCAATCAATCCAGCAGCAGCAAATGCAGCAAGGCTTGCTACAGCAAGGTTTACAGCAGGCTCTTATCGACGCTGCTCGCGGTCAGTTCGCAGGCTACGCAGGCGCTCCAAATGCCGCGCTTCAAGCGCCACTGGCGGCTCTTGGAGTTACACCAGTTCCAGAAACGCGCACAACGTCCAAGCAGCCTGGCTTGTTTGACTATCTGTCGCTCGGCGCAACTGCTTACGCATCAGACGGACGCCTCAAGACCAACATCAAGTCGCTCGGCAAAGAGGCAGGCATCAACGTCTACTCATGGGATTGGAACGACGAAGGTAAGCGGGTCGCAGACCCAGCGCAGCCGACAGTCGGCGTTATGGCTCAAGAGCTTCAAGCGACGCATCCGCACTTGGTTACACGGGCTAATGATGGATACCTTCGCGTTAATTACGCTGGGTTAGTTTCGGAGTTAGGGGCAGCCTGATGACACTCAAGGAGCGCTTAGGTTTATCAGACCGAGATATACTAGCCAAGACCATACAGGCCGAGGCTGGCAACCAAGGTGCGCAAGGTATGCTTGCCGTTGGGTCTGTTATAATGAACAGAGCTAAAGCGTCAGGATACGGCGGCAGCATTCAAGACGTTATCTTAAAGCCTGGTCAGTTTTCCCCTTGGAATAGCGAAACAAACTATGCGGGTGGCGCGCAAGGTCAGGACATGATGAACCTGGTTGCAAGCCCTCAAGCGTATGCAGTTACCGACGCGGTTCTATCTGGAAAGGCTCCAGACCCGACAAGCGGCGCAACCCACTTCTACAACCCAGACATATCAAATCCATCTTGGGGTGCGGAAAAGCAGGGTGGTGATTGGACCCGTATTAATTCGCACTTATTCGGAAAAGCTGACGCTGGTCGCGGCAGCAACCAACGATTAGCTGACGACGCAATGCGCGCGATTGGTAAGCAGCCAATAGGACTTGCGGATGCAAATATTATAGGACTTGCGGATGCAAATATTACAGGACTTGCGGATGCAAATATTAAGGAGAATAGCCAAATGATGCAGCAACGAAGACCGCGTGGCCTACTCGAAAACTTTGGCATTCAGAAGATGCAAGAAGGCGCTGAAGGCGAAACTGGTCAGCGCTTCTACAATCGTGACACCTTCAAGGATCGTCTGGCAGACTTGGCTGTCGGTTTCGGCAAGATGGGCATAATGGGTCTGGATGAGCCAGCGGCGGCTGTAGCTAACAGACGGGCTGAAAAAAGAAAGTTAAATAAAACTGCTGAGTATTTGGATAAATACATGCCAGGTGCGGGTGACTTGATACGCGACGGATTTATAAGCGCGAAAGATGCAATCGCCTTCACTACTGACAAGAATACTCAAGACCTTGCTGCTAGAGCTGCTGAAGCGTACAGGAGCGGAAATACTAAGGAGGCAATGGCTCTTTTAACTCAAATCTCGCCTACATCAATGGGGCAACAACTTGCTGCACAAGTCGCACCTAGAAAGCCAACTGTTGCCGGAGACGGGAAATATACGGTAAACTACGACCCAGAAACAGGGTCGCCAATTATTAGTGTGAACCAATCAGTTATTGATGCTGAAGCACGAATTGCAGCGGCGAAACGGAAGGCTGAAGTTGAAGAGGAACGTAACAAGCCAATGCCTACAGACGCGCGGAAGGCTGAGGAAGAAGACCTTGACAAGATAGATAGCTTAGACGGTTTGATTGAAGATACCGCGAGCATCATAAAAGATTTTGGTTACAATAGCGAAACAGGTAATTTTGAAGGGCCATTGGATATTGGACTTGACGGCATGATCGTGGGTACGTTGGGCAAATTTGGCCTTGGTAAAGAAAATGTTGAAACTGCAAAAGCTCGGCAAAAGTTTGATCGCTTCAAAACAAGACTAATTAATGAGAGTCTAAGGTTGAATTCAGGCGTTCAGACTGATTCAGACGCACAACGTGCGGCTAAAGAACTGGGGAACGCGATGACAGATGCTACTGCATATGCTGCCGTCCAAGAGCTGATGCGGATAAACACCCGCGCTCGCGAAATTTCTTCAAGATCTATAGGTAGGCGTCGAGAAACCTTTAATAAAGATCCACTTAATATGCCTAAATCTCCTACATGGAGGATTAAAAAATAATGGAAAAAATTATTATTGAGATTGACGGGATTGGGGAAGTTGAAGTTGACGCTTCTTTTCGTGACTTAACTACGGCAGAGCAAAACGCTTTTGTTCAAAACATTTCACGCGAAGCCCAAGGCGGCACTGTGGTTGCTGAAGATGAAGCGCCTAGCGCGCCAGTGGAAAAGCAACAACTGCGCTCTGTTGCTCAAGGTGCGCTTCTGGGGTTTGCTGATGAACTAGAAGCCGCTGTTTTCCACAACCCATTTTCTACACTTGGCAAGGCGTTAGGGTTATCAAAAGGGACAAGCTATAAAGAGCGGCTTCAGATTATCAGGGATAAGCTCGCAAGTTACAGGTCCGAAAACCCATTAGAGTCTATGGCATATGAGTTTGGCGGCGCTGTTTTGCCAGCGGTGGCGGCAGGACTGTTTACGGCAGGAACAGGGACTACTGCTGTCGGCGCTTCAACTGCTGCACGTCTCGCCCCGACTGCACTTCGTGCCGCCAAAATAGGTGCAGCCGAGGGCGCTGTGGCAGGCTTTGGCGCAGGCGAGGGCGGGTTTTCTGAGCGAGCAAAAAGCGCTGCAACTGGGGCAGCTTTAGGCGGCACAGTTGGGGCAGTCGCGCCTGTTGCAGTACAACAGGTGGGCAGGCTCGGCAGGGGCGCTTTAGACGCGGTTGGTATCGGTGGAAAAAAACGTGCATCCACATTCTCTGAGCGTAAGATGTTGGAAGCGTTAGAGCGTGATGGGCTAACTCCAAATGAGGCTATGGCTAGACTAGATGAGGCTCGGTCACTTGGCGTCAGTGATATTACTCCGGCCGACTTGGGGGAAAACCTACGTGGGGCAGCTTGGCGCGCACAAGCTACTCCCAACCCATCGCGCCAGGGTGTTTTAGAGCAATTTTCTCAAAGGCAGTCTGGGCAGGCGGAACAAATTTCAGAACAAACGGCGGAAATGGCGAATGTCAAAGGGCCGACAGGGATATCGTACCTTGATGATTTAGCGGAGCGCGTTCAAAGGCAAGCTGATCCAGCTTACAAAGCGGCTTACAGCATAGACCTTGACGCCAAGCCATTTGCGGCAATGGCTCAAAGCAAGGTGATCCAAGACGCATACAATAAGGCCGTAGATATAGCAGACATTGACCCAGATATTGACATTACTGGAATGCCTAAAGACTTGGGGGATTTTTTCGGGCAAGCAGCTCTTAGAGGCGAAAAAATATCAATGCCAACGGAAGTTGCTCACACCATTAAAAAAGGATTAGATAATTTAATTGAAAGTGAAACAGACACTTTAACAGGGAAAGTAACGCAACGGGGCAGAGTTTTAACAAAGTTAAAAAAGTCTTGGAATAGTGAAATATCGTCTCAAAACGACGTATACAAAGCAGCTAATAGTCAATTCGCTGATAATTCTGCGCTGCGTAAAGCATACGAAACTGGTTTTGACTTTAACAAAATGCCAGAAAAAGTTTTAGCAAAAAAAGTAGCTTCTATGACAGCTTCTGAGAAAGAAGCTCTGCGCGTTGGGTTGATTAGTCAAGTTGAAGAAATGGCGTCAAGAACTGGAGACGCAACTGATTTTGTAAAAACTATTTTTGGTTCGCCACGACGCCGCGCCGCGTTGAGGCTTTCATTTGACGACGCAAAACAGTTTGAGCGCTTTGAAAAAATGATAAAAGCGCAGTCTGACAAAATGCGAACACAAAGGTCTGTTTTCGGCGGATCAGACACAGCGCAGCGGCTGTTGCAGCAAGAAGACGCAGGGGTTGACCCGTCGTCAATTTACGGAATAGGCACTAGGGCCGCGCTGGGGGATGTTACTGGCGCTGTCGGCATGGCAGGGGCGCAAGCCGTTTCAAGAATTAAAGGATTTAATGAAAAAAACGCAGAAGAGTTGTCACGAATGCTTTTTAGCGCAGACCCAAGGACGCAAAGGCAGATACTGGATGCGCTGAAACAGCGCGAATTAGTAGACACCGCGTCTCGTAGAAGATTAACTCGTAGGCCAGAGGTTTATTCTGGTGCGTTAGGCGCGATGGGTGGTCTGTTGGCAGGCAGAAGCGAGCAATAAAGGACTATACGCATGGAACCAGAAGACATGATCGAAGAGATACTTGAAGGCGCTGAAATCGAAATCGAAGAAGTCGAGGAAGAAGAAAGCACGTTCAAGGCAAAGTCTCGCACAGAGATCGAAGGCATCGTCCAAAGCGCCATATCCGACGCTGTAGACTTCATTGAAAGTGAAATCAGCGACGACCGGATAAAGGCACAGCGCTACTATGACGGCGAGTCGGATCTGGGCTATGAGGACGGGCGCAGCAAGGTCGTGGCGACTAAAGTCCGTGATACTGTGCGCTCGGTTAAGCCTAGCCTGATGCGTATATTCCTAAGTACAGCCAAGCCAGTTGAGTTCGTCCCAAAAGGCCCAGAGGACGTTGGAATGGCTGAACAAGCCACTGAGTTCATGCACCATGAGTTCACACGCCTTAATGGATACCGTGTACTGAACGACGCCTTCCAAGACGCCTTAGTTAAGAAGCAGGGCATCGTTAAAGCCTACTGGATGATGTACCCAGAGGCAGAGATATTTACATTCACAGACCTGTCTGATGATGAATACGCATATCTGATCGACGATGATGAAGTTACAGTCATCGAGCATAGCATTGAGATGACAATATCAATGGACGAAATGGGCATGGAAGTTGAAATGCCTATCCACAGCGTAAAACTAAGCCGCCAGAAAGAGCGCGGAGAGCTGTGCATTGAAAGCATTCCACCAGAAGAGTTTTTCATTAACCGTGATGCTCGGTCGTTGGACGACGCATATATCACAGCGCACCGCACAGATATGCGCGCAGGCGACGTGATTGCTATGGGGTTTGACCCAGAAGTAGTGCTAAATCTCAGCGGCTTGGAAAGCGGCTCAGAGATGACAGAGGCCGAGACATACGAGCGTCGCGGCTATGACATGGACACGTCTGACTCTGATGAGCAAGACCCAACCATGAAAAACGTAACTATTACAGAGGCTTACATGAGAATTGATGCAGACGGAACTGGCGTTCCTGTCTTGCACAAGCTGACTTGCGGCGGCACAGCATACGAGCTGCTGGACTTTGAGCCTTGCGATGAGATCCCGTTTGCCAAGTTTGAGATAGATCCAGAGCCACACGCCTTCTACGGCAGATCGTTAGCTGAGATCGTTATGGACGATCAGGACGCGGCAACCTCTGTGTTGCGTGGCATACTTGATAACGTAGCCATGACAAACAACCCGCGCGTCGGCATTGTAGATGGCTCAGTAAATATAGACGACGTCTTAAATAACGAGATTGGGGCAGTCGTGAGAATGCGCCAGGCTGGATCTGTGCAAGACCTATCAGTGCCATTTACAGCCGGTCAGACACTTGGTGCGCTGACCTACCTAGATGGCTTAGTGGAAAGCAAGACAGGCGTCTCACGGGCGTCAATGGGCCTCGACCCAGACGCCATGCAGTCAACCACCAAAGCAGCCGTGCAAGCAACTGTGCAAGCGGCGGCTGGTCAAGTCGAGGTTATGGTGCGCAACCTTGCAGACGGTATGCGCGACCTGTTCGGCCTGATGCTGCGCCTAATGAGCAAGAACATTGACGAAGAGCAGATGATGCGGATGAATGGGTCGTTTGTGCCTGTTGACCCGCGCGTTTGGGATCAGTCAATGGACGTGGCTATCAATGTCGGCCTCGGCACTGGCAGAGAAGAAGAGAAGGCAATGGCACTTAGTCAAGCATTGCAGATGCAGACAATGGTTTATCAGACCTACGGTCCAATGAATGGCCTTGTTAGCATGACCAACATCCGCAACACACTAGCTGACCAGTTGGCCGTGGCAGGCATTCGCAACGCAGATCGTTACTTTGCGCCGATCACACCAGAGATTGAGATGCAAATGCTGCAAATGCAGCAGCAGGCTCAAGCGCAGCAAGGTCAAGCGCAAGACCCTAACACTACCTTCTTGCAGGCGGAGCAAATGAAAGCACAAACCAAGATGCAGGCTGATATGGCAAAACTGCAACTTGAGGCACAAAAAGCCGCCGCAAGTGACGATTTGAAGCGTGACCAGATGGCTCAAGACCTTCTCGTTGACGCCGCAAAAGTGTATGGTGAATATGGAACAGCAGTGGATGTTGCACGCATCCAAGCTGAACAAGATAAAAACCGCATGATTGGCGGTATGGCACAAGGAAACGTACAGCAGTGAGCGCTGATATACGAATAAAAGCCGATGACGCGCGTCGTTTAAAACACGACAGCGCGTTTAAGGCGTTTGTGCAAGAGGTTCGCGAAAGCCAGATGCAAGTTTTCGCAAACAGTGGTGCTTCAGACGTTGAAGCCCGTGAAGAGGCGCACGCGATAATTCGTGCGTTAAACCAGATCGAAGTGAACCTTGACGCTGCGTTAGCAGCAGAGACACTTTTAGATCGCAAGCAAAGAAAGTAGCACCGATATGGAATCGACTACACTAGAACAAGCGGCTGCGAGCCTGCTATCAACATCCGAGCCAGCGGCTCAGGGTGATAATCCAAGCGAAGCTGTGGAAGAAATCACAGAGCCTACAGACGACGGTCAGGGCGAAGAGATTGAAGCCGTAGCCGAGAGCGACGATGACGTCGAGGTCTCCGACGTAGATATTGATGACCAAATTGACGACGAAGACCTAGTAGAAGTTGAAGCTGAAGACACCATGCTAATCCCCGTCAAGGTTGACGGAAAAGAAGAGCAATGGACACTGGATCAGTTGAAGCAATCTGCGGCGGGTCAAGCGGCAATCAATAAACGGTTCCAAGAAGCTGCCGAGGAGCGTAAGCAAATCGAACAGCAGGCAGCCGTTTTACAGCAGCAACAGCAACAAGTCATGCAGTTGTACCAGGCAGCGCAAAATGGTGGTCTACAAGCCCCAACCCCACCTTCTAAAGAGTTGTTCGAAAGTGACCCTATTGGGTTCATGGAAGAAAAGCTCAATTACGAAGAGGCAAAGGGCCAATACGATCAGCAAATGCACCAACTTCAGAATGTGCAACGTCAGCAGATGCACGCTCAACAAGAGGCTCAACAAGCCTACCTTCAAGAGCAAGCAAGAGAGTTGACACAGCATATCCCTGATATCGCAGACCCAGAAAAGGGTCAGGCGATTAAAAACGCATTAGTCGAAACTGGCGTCGAATACGGCTTTACAGCCGATGAGATGCAGCGTGTGACTGATGCTAGATATGTTCGTGCGTTGAACGACGCTCGGAAATATCGCGAGTTGGTGAAAAAGCGCAAATCAGTGACGGCCAAAGGTGAAAAGGCCCGACCTGTAATTAAAGCTGGTGCAAAGAAAACTGCCGATGGAAATGCTGCAACTCGCAAAAAAGCGCAAACGCGCTTGCAGAAAACAGGCTCAATTGATGACGCATTGGGCTTGATAATCAACTCCTAAGTCTTTGAAAGGACTAAACAAATGTCGCAACCAGCAAATACATTTGACAGCTACGATTCTGTCGGTATACGCGAGGATTTATCCTCAGTAATCCACAACATCTCCCCGGAGGAAACTCCATTTTACAGCAAATCTGCTAAGAAGTCGGCAAGCAACACTTTTGTTGAGTGGCAAACAGACAGCCTTCGTGCTTCTGCTGCGAATGCTCACATTGAAGGTGACGCGACTGCTGGCGAAGCTCGCGCTGCTACAACTCGTTTGGGCAACTACACCCAAATTTTCAAAAACGCAGTTGTCGTGCCAGACACAGACGAAGGTCTGGACAAAGCCGGTCGCGCAAAAGAAGTGGCATATCAGACACTTAAAATTGCGAAAGAGCAAAAGCTCGACATAGAAAAAGCTATGTTCGACAACAATGCGCGTGTTGCGGGTAACTCCACAACTGCACGCGAAATGGCTGGCGCATTGGCTTGGATCAAAACCAACACAGACCACGGTGCAAACGAAGGCGCTGATCCAGCGGGTACAGGCGCAGACGCACGTACAGATGAGACAACTACTCTCATCGCGTTCTCGCAGGCTCGTTTTGACGGTGTTATGCAGTCAATTTGGGAAGAAGGCGGGAAGCCGGATACGGTTTATTTAAGCGCATTCCAAATGAATGCGGCGCTCGCGTTTTCTGGAAATAACAACCAACGTTCAGCAGTACAAGCTGGCGATGAGCGTGTTATCAAGTCAATGAGCGTATACGTGACCCCGTGGGGTACGATTGAGTTCTTGCCCTCCCGGGAGAACCGTTCGCGTGACGTCCTAATCATGCAGGACGATATGTGGGAAGTCGCAAGCTTGCGTCCAACAAAAAATGTTGCTTTGGCAAAAACTGGTGATAATACAACTCGCCAGGTGGTGACCGAGCTAACGCTTTGTGCTAAGAACGAGGCTGCTAACGGCGGCATCTTCGACAACACAACTTCCTAAAAGAAATGATGGGGTGGTTTTTATCACCCCATCTACCCATAAGTTTTTGGAGCATGTAATGAAAGAAGTCATTGTAAATCGAATTAAGATTAAATGCAGCAAGGGCCGCATTGAAAAGGGCGAGAAAGTTATTTTGTCGGACGCAGAGATTGAAAAGATCACATGCCTACGACCAGACAGCGTCACAGTTTTGCGTGAGATCGTAGAACCTGTTAAAGTAGAAAAAACAAAACGGAAATCACGCAATGCAAAAAGCCGCTCATTCAACTAAAATTGCTGAAAAGTTTAGCTTCGAAGGTGACAAGATCGTCGTCAAGAAAACTTTTGATATGTCCCACGTCCTCAAGGATGCGCAACACGCCCGTGAGGTCACGCAGAACAGCTTTGAGTCAGACTATAAGCACGTAGGCAATGTGGACATGGGCCAGCTAGGTGTGTGGCTCAAAGAAGCTGGGGTCTCCTGGACAGACACAGCAGCCGTTAAGGACGTAATAAAAAGAAAGCTGATGAGTAACGAATTTAGTGCGCTTCGGGTCTGGGAAGGCACGTACTGAGATGGAAGTCTCTTCGCTCATAAATATTTGCCTGACAGCCGCTATCGGCGGGATAGGCTGGTGGCTCAAGGCGCAACACTCCGAGGTTGCAAGGCTTCAAATCCTTGTGAACAGGACACGCGAGGAGATGGCAAAAGAGTACGTTACGAAAGCCGACAGCACTGCTGTTATGGGCCAGATCGTTGCTCGTTTTGACCGGATAGAAGAAAAGATAGATCGTCTGATGGAGCGGTAGCTCATGGCGATTTTAGAAACTATAGCTGCTGCTAATGCTGCGTATTCAGTTATTCAGACCTGTCTTAAAAACGGATCTGAGGTAACAAATTTAGTTTCGCATGTTGGAAAGTTTCTCACTGCTGAAGATGAATTAAAAGACGCAGTAAAGAAAAAGAAGGCAAATCCGATTAGCTCAATCACTGGCGGGTCGGAAGGAGATTGGGCAGAGTTCCAGGCATTAGAAGATTTGAAGGCCAAAAGAGCCGAATTGGAAAGCTGGTGTAGATTGTATGGCCCACCGGGAACTTGGGATAGGTGGCAGCAGTACCAAGCTGAAGCGCGCAAGGCTCGACGCGCAGCAGAGAAGCAGCGCCAGAAAGAACGAGAAGAAATGATTGAAGCCATGACCACAATTGTGTGCGGCTTCATTGCCATTGGTGCAACAGGCGCAGCGTTCTATTGGCTCGGTAGATTTATGGAGAAGTGGTGATGATCTGGGTGTTAGTGTGGTTTAACATAATCAACAATAATATTACGAGCTATGAGTTAGGACAATTTACGTCTGCAAGCGAATGCGCCAGAGCAAAGGATGCCGCAAAGGTTTTAATAACAGACAGCAAAACGATTACCTATTGTTTTTCAGTTAATTCGGATATGGTAAGAAAATAAAAAGGAACGACGATGCGTAAATTAGACAGTATTTTTATTCACTGTACAGCTACTCGCGCAGAGTGGTGGGCAGATCGCAGGCCAGAAGAGAAGGCTGCTGAGTGCAAGCGCTGGCACTTAGACCGAGGATGGTCTGACGTGGGCTATAATTATTTCGTCGATAGAGACGGCACAGTCACAGAGGGGCGTCCGATTGAAAAGACGCCAGCAGCGCAAAAAGGACACAATACTGGTTCCGTAGCAATTTCACTGTGGGGCGGTCACGGCGGTGAGCAGCATGACAAATTTGAAGAACACTTCACGGCAGACCAAGATCGTGCGCTGCGTAAGCTGATCGCTCAACTGCGAATGGAATACCCGTCAATTACAAAAGTGCGTGGACACAACGAAGTTTCGGCAAAGCAGTGTCCTTGTTTCGGTGTATCCGAATGGCTGAACGGCGTTGAGGCAGTCAAAAAGCCAGCGCGCAAAAGCGTAGCGCAAACCAAAACAATCCAGGCGTCTAGCGTCGCCAAAATAGCGTCTGTCGCAACTCCTCTGGTTGGTGTTGTAGGCGGCTTGCCGTGGCAGAATTTAGCAATCATGGGCGCGCTGGCAGTCGTGGCAATGGTCGCGCTAGGCGTCATTGATATCGAGCGCCTGGGCAAATGGAATAAAGGCGACCGTTAATGTTTTTGTTTGCAAAATTGAAGATTTATGCGGCGCTGATCGGCGCTGCGTTAGTGGCAGTCGTGACTGTCTATTACCGTGGCCGCGCAGACGGCAGGGATACCTTGGAATATGAAATCAAGGATGACCGTCTGGACAAACTGCTAAAAGCAAAGGAATTGCAGGATGAATTACAAGAAATGGATGATGATGATATCGCTGCCCGTGCTTATGGCTGGGTGCGGAACGACAATCGCGGGTGACACATATTGTGATTTATCAAAGAGTATTATGTTTGGGGATCAGTCTGTAGTCGATGCGCTGGCGAAATCAGACCCAGCTCTATTACGCCAGATCGTGCAGCACAACGAAACGCGGCAGGCAATCTGCTCGGAATAAGAAAGTGACCAGCAGCAAGACACGCACAGGCCGTGCGGGGGAGCATTTTGTGGCGTACCTGATCGAGAGGTCTGGTTTGGAGGCTGCGAGGGTTGACGGCGCTTGTGATCTACACGTCACGCTCGACAGTGGTCGGGTTCTGCGCGTCGAGGTCAAGACAGCTACAAAACTGGCCGGTCACAAGTACAAATTTTACTATACTAGCTTTGAAGCGGATATCTTTGCGCTGGTCGCTATACAAAACGACCAGCCGCTTGTTAGGCTTTTGGAAGAGAGCAACATGCCACGCTACGCCCTCCACCGAGATGAGTTCACGCAAGAAAATCAGGATGCAGATTTGCAGTGGATAGCAAGCCTAGATTAAATTCTCTTGCCAGACTTGCGTAGCTTTTTTGTAAATTCACGCAAATCTCGGATGGCAATGTGCAGCTCGTTTGGGATTGAAGGTCGAGCTTTCATTCGATGACGCTCATCCTGCAACCTGTCAACTTGGCTGCGCAGATATTTTAGCACCGCTTCGTCTTCTGGAGATATTTTCTTGTCAGACATTACAACACCACAGCGAAAACCAATATCGCGTAAAGCGTAAGCATTAAGCAAACCCCACCTAAAACGTCACCAAAGACGCTATCTTCCATTTCGCGCAACATATCGCGCAGTTTATCAAGCTTGTTCATTTTTGTTTACCTCTACTTCCTCAAAGAATGCGTCACGAACGATTTCTAAAATGTATTCTGAAACCGTTTCGCACTCACATTTGTGTGCATTAATAACCAGCCAATCTAGCTGTTCTTCGCTGAGTTGTTTAATAATATACGATATAGAGCCTAATCGCATGTGATTTTTAGTGCCGTGCTTTAGCGGGTTCTTACGCTTCCGTCGCGGGACGACCCCGTTCTCTCGGCCCCTGCGCACAGCCGAATTAACCAAGGCGAACTTCACACCCAGCTCCTGCGCGATAGCTGGAGCAGTCATGCCTGCCAAAGTCATTTTCCATATTTTTTCAGTTTGTGGTTTCCGCATATCAGGTTTCATTATCTGCCTCCAATTCCTCTAATTCTTTACGGGCGCGTGCTAGACTAGCGCCATCGACGGCCAGGTCCGCCGATACCCAGCTCGGCCTCACGCCCTGATACCGTTTCTCCAAACGCTCTAACGACTGCGCCATAAACTCAATGTAACCTTTAAGGTCATCAATTCTTTGTTTGTTAGACATTCATAGCCGCCTTCCTAGCCGCAACAGCATCTTTAATATCAACAAACGTGCCTAAGTTTGTTTTCTTCCCATTGATATTTGCAGATGCGCGCCATTTTCCATGTCCATTAATAAAACTCACTCCTGCAAACCCAGACGTATTTGCCTTGCTTAAACCTTTATTTAAAGATTGCTCTTGGGCAGTTGCTTCGCGCAAATTTACAATTCTGTTATCACAACCGTCTCGGTTTATGTGATCTATTGAGTTAGGCCATACTGGATAATAGCCGTTGTGCAGAAAAAACCCGACGCGGTGTGCGAATAAATTTTTACTGACACCTTTATAGCTAACAGACCCAACAAGGTAATCGCACGTACTTTTGTGATTGCTCACACGGCAGTTAAAACTTAATCGACCACTATGTTGAGTATTATATCTCAAAGCTGAACCAGCAGCGCTAACAAACGAGCTGCCTGTACCAGTGTCAAAGAAATCCTCACTCAGCCGATCACACGCATATATCAAACCGCTGTCTGGATCGTAACGGAACAGCCTACGCATTAAATCTAAATCTTCCCAAAATTTTTCCATATTGCATTCCTCCTTTGCAAAGTTTGCGAAAAACTATTTGTGGCTTTATCGCAAACAACACACTTAGCCTAATCCAACAAAAATCCTAATACAACCCCCTTGACGTACAATTTTTGTCCTATATGCTCAAATAAACCAAAAGGAGATAGAAATGAAAAATCGCAAAGAGTCCCGAGTTGTGTTGACCGACGACCAACACGACGTTTTGACAGCCGCCGCAAAGCGAGCTGGTATGCCGCTCGCAACGTATCTGCGCTACTGCGCGATGCAAATCGCATTTCAGCAGCGTGTGACTGCAGAACATACTGCAAAGGCTTGATGATGCTGATTTATGGCATTGACCCAGGCTATACAGGAGCGATTACGCTCTACTGGCCGATCACGGGTGACATTGAAGTGCATGACATGCCGACAATGAAAAACCCAAAGGGCAAAACGATCCTAAACATGCACAGCATTTTAGATATTTTAGAGCCAGAGGGCGATGGGCCACGTGTGGCTTACATAGAGCAAGTTGCCGCCATGAAGGGCCAAGGCGTGTCGTCCATGTTCCGCTTTGGCGAGCAGTTTGGAGCGCTGCAAATGGCTCTGGCTGCAACAAAGACGCCGATGCACATGGTTACGCCAGCCACTTGGAAACGTCACTTTGGTTTAAGTAGAGACAAAGGTGTTGCGCGCAGCCTTGCGATGAACAGGTTTCCAGCCGAGGCTAGTAGGTTTGGTCGTGTAAAGGATGATGGCAGGGCAGAAGCCACGCTAATTGCGTTATATGGAAAGGAAACGATGTAATGAATTATGTTGAATTTGCGTCAACACCCGCCACAAAGCTGCGCGGCTTACCCGCACGCGCCCGAAATCTTATTATAAATGGCCTAAATAAATGCGAGCCGACTGTCGGTGATATCGTAAGCATGAGCGACAGAGAGCTATTGCAAATACCAAATTTTGGAAAGAAAAGCCTAAAAGAATTGCGCATAGTGATTGAGGCATATGCTTTGCGTCATGGTGTTTGCATAGCAGAGTTTAAGGACGTGCAGGGCCGTCTATACAGCGCGCTAGTCGATGGGCTTGAGATGGTCGGCGAAAAAAAGATGGTCGAGGAACTTATGAAAGCCATTAAAAATGCCAAGGAAGCCGTTGAGATAAAAAGTAATTTGAAAGACATCATTTATACAATCAGCCCTAGCGAAACACCATTTACGAGCGCCATACCTGATGAGAACTTTAATCAATATGAGTGGACTACTACGTTATGAACGGTTTTGAAAAACACGGCATCAAGCACCTATCTGCAAGCAGCATCAACCTCTGGTCGAACGCACCGGACGTGTGGGTAATGAGCTATCTGTTTAAACAACGTACACCTATGGGGGCAGCCGCTTGGCGTGGTATCACCTGCGAGGACGCGGTTGTAGCAGCCCTGACAGGCGCACAGAGCCTCAGAGACGCCACACAGAGCGCCTTAGAGAAGTTCGACAAGCGCTTCATCATTGCAGACGAGAAGACCACCAAGGAGCGAGACGTGATCGCTCCGATGGTCGAGAATGCTGTTGAAGTTCTAAAGAATTATGGCAAGCCAGAGTTTCCAGAGGATGGCGGTCAAAACAAGATCAGTATAACATGCAAATCTGATGATTGGGAAATACCTATTATTGGATTTTTAGATCTAGTTTTCCCTGACAGCGGGTTGGTGATCGACCTCAAAACGACGAACAGAATGACAAAGGTGATGTCAGCAGAGCATCAGTTGCAGCGCTGCATTTACGCGAAGGCGATGGGCAACTACGGCGTCAAGTTCCTGTACGTCAGCAAGGCTAAAACAGCGCTGCTTGAGGACGGCGACGTAAACGAAACTTTGGCGAAGGCCAAAACAAAAATTGCACGGCTAGAAAAATTTCTTTCTGTCTGCGATGCGGAAACAGCAAGGGCTATTGTTCCAGTAAACCCAAACACGTTCTATTGGTCAGGCTCCGAGGCTCTCCGCGCTGAAATGTACGGCATGTAGCTGTGCAAACGCCCAATATCGGGCATAACACGTCAACTAGAAAGGCGACAACAATGTTTCAATTAGATTTAGGTTCAAGTGGTGGATCAGGCCCGTTTCTGGCATGGTCAGCAATCGGTACGCGAGATGGGAGCGTCCCAGCACGATCATTTTATATCCGCGATGGCGGTGAGAAAGTGCCGTATGATGCTTCGTCAGGTTTCATTATGGATATAGATGCGCTTAAAACGGGGTGGCAACATTCTGAGGGCGCAGTAGGTGTTGCACCGTCATGGAACTGGAACCCGTCAGTCAACCAAATGATGCAAAAACCGGGCGACGACTGGAAGAAAGGTTTCTCAATAAATTGTGCAACAGGTGGCGGCAACACGGCTACATGGGAGCAGGCAGGGGCGGCAGCGTGGCAGTCGTTAGAGGCGCTTGCACCTCTGCTCGGTCAACGTCCAGACTCAAAAAGCTTGCCAAAGGTAAAGCTGGCAGAAGCAAAGTTTGTGCAGTTCACAAAAGGCTCGACAGTCGTGCCGATCTTAGAAATTGTGGAATGGGTCGAGCGTCCTGACTGCCTCAAGGATGGCGTCGAGGCTGGCATTGCAATGGAGCCAGCAGCTCCAGCAGCAGCGCCAGCCCCAGCGGCTCCACCTTCTTCAGCGCAAGTTAAAGACGCGGAGTTTTAAAAATAATTAAAAATAATTGCATCTGGCTCTTGACTATGAGGGCCAGATGTCCTAACTATATGTGTATAGGGCAATGAAGCCCACACATGGAGAACGACGATGGCATATTTCAAAGTGACACACCTAGCCACTGAGCTAAGTGGAACATTCCAAGCAAGCACCCAGCGTGGCGCTGTCTATGAAGCCGCTAAAGAATGGGGCAACCAAGTGCGGGGCCAAGGTAACGAGTGGACAGCAGTTAAAACTAAAGCGCCAAAGAAAGTTGCAGAGCCGCATATCATGAAAACCTATTACATTATTGGCGAGAAGCGCGAGAACGCAAATACTGCCGAGTTTGGATATGGAGACTACCCCCGCTACACGTCCTACATCGCCCTGATTGTAGAGGCAGAAACAAAGCGTAAAGCTCAAAACAAAGCAAAGAAAGTCAATTCTAATTTTAGCTTCGGTGGTCAGTTTGGAAACCAAGTTTACACAGATGCAGACCTACCGAGTTACTTAGCTAAAGATTTGGAGACAGCACAATGACCAATATGACACCAGAACAATTCAAAGATGCGCGACGTGCGCTCTGCTACAGCCAGCAGGCTCTAGCTGACGAGTGGGGCATGGGTGACAACGGAGGCCGCACCATACGCCGCTGGGAGAGCGGGGAGAGGCCGCTGAACCCAGTGGCCGCATATGCCATACAATTAATGCTAGACAACTTAGCTGATTGATTGACATGCGGACGCATATAGCCGCATATAGTAACGACATAATGACGGGGGATTACACATGCTACTATCTGACATTGAGGTGGCGCAACTGTTGTCGGTATCACGCACGACGGTATGGCGGTGGCTGAAGGACATTGAGGGCTTTCCAGAACCGCTAAAGATCGGCGGAGCAACACGCTGGCGTCGGGCTGATGTGGCTCAATTTGTTTCTAATCTTGCGACGATTGACCGGCAAGATGATGTGGAAGATTACATCAAGCGGGTGGCGGAATGATGGCAGCA
>Ga0181389_1000274_pt1 | contig 21525 bp, 23 predicted proteins | sample 12SPOviralmetaG_FD_130121 | JGI IMG/M metagenome (GOLD analysis project Ga0181389, IMG submission 130121) | Marine viral communities from the oligotrophic San Pedro Time Series (SPOT) site, San Pedro Channel, CA, USA - 12 SPOT_SRF_2010-06-29 | ecosystem: Environmental > Aquatic > Marine > Strait...
ATTTTAAATATAATACTACTACTATTATCTACATTTGCATAGCTTCCGTCTGGATCATGGATTGAACAAGTAATAGAAGACATCTTTGTAGGACCACCTATAACAAAATCAACTCCAGTTTCACTACCGAAATAATAATCATTTTGTGGATTCATTTTATCAATAATACCGACAATAGGCATATTTGTTATATTACTAGAACCGCCTACAAATATAGATTGGGGGACTATATTGCTTCTGATAGTATAATATCCTTTAATCATAGATACAGGGAACTTTTGAGCAGTTAATTCTACGCTAGTTGTTTTTTGATTAATAGGTGGAAAAATCTGCATATAAGGTTGAGCACTTCCTACAAAATTATCTAGAGCTACTCCATTTCCATTATAATAAAATAAAGCAAAAGGACAGGGCAAATTATCACTATATAAAGGGACGCCATCATCATTTGTATTCCATAATTTAGTATCTGTAGTTACTATTTGTGCATTAGTGCTTGGATATTTTAAATTAGTTACATTATTATCATCTACTCTTTCTAAACGATTATTAATTGTTGAATGAAATTGTTCATAAGTAAATCCCAATGTCCCCCATAAACTTTCATTCCATGTATCTTCATCAAATCCCATATCTTCAAAGACGATTCCGCTTTTACTATCATAAATAGTATAAGGATTTATATTTGTATTAAATAATTCTTTCATTATCTTTCCTGCTCCTTTGTCTGTAGTTGATGTACTTCCATTTTTTGTATATATACCAAATTGACCTATATAGGGACTTAATGCAGGACAAAACTCATTTATATCAGCGGCAGGATTAATTTTATAAATTATATCTCCAGCATTTGTTGGGGGGTCGCTTGTTAAATAGTAAAATTGTGCTTCTTGAAAAACTCCGTATGTTCCGCCATCAGGGCCACGAGCAGCTAGATTTTCTGGTGTATGTAAATCACTAATATTAAAATGTTCTCCGTCCCAGTTTATTCTTGGGTTATCTGCTCCTACATATCTACGATTAATATATGCTGCTAATTGTCCAGTATTATCTGGTGTAGGTGCTGCTGGTGCTCCTTCAGGTTGGACACCTGCGGAAAAACGACTTGCTGCTTCAGATACTGTTTTTCCCCATTGATCGTTTAAAAATGTTTTAGGAAATTGTGTTCCATAATAATTAGCAAAAGTAGCAGCTTTACCATTATATAAAGATATCGCTGGTTGTGCGGCGGCTGTAAAATGCATATCATATCCTATTTTTCTACCCCCTTCAATAAATCCAAATGGAACTCGTGAATCTGGTGCTGGGTCACTAGTTACTACTCCTAAATATCCAGCATCAAACCACTCTACAGGAAATTCTCCGCCAACAGCTCTTGAATTAGGAAATATAGTAACATAATCAATAGTATATCCATTTTGAGTATAACTCGTTTTACCAAAGCAACCATAAGTTAATTTATTTAATTTTAATGAAGGATTATCATAATAAACATCTCTATTTTCTTTATCATATTTAAATAATAATAATTTACTATATCTAAATTCTTCTTGTTCTGTTTCTGTTTTTAAATCATTCCTGTAAGAAGTATATGTATTTCTATAACATGAAGATCCTAATGTTGTAATAGGAATACTTTCTCTATTAAATGTTGTTTGATCTTGATCAGCTGCGATATAATAAAATTCTATATCAACATTTCCAGAATTTCTCACACCAGTTAAGGGATTTGATATTCTTAATGTTCCAAATACTGTAGGAGCTGATGTATATTCAACGCTTAACACTTGAGTATTGATATCAAATGCATTCCCTACTACCTTTACATAGTAATATTCATTAAATCTAATTTTATCGGCTTCTGTTCCGTCCCAATATATATTAATAGTAAATGATCCACTAGCATTAGAGCCATGAACAGCAGGAGAATAAGTAGCGTCAGGTTGTGTTTGAATTGTGGGCTCTACTTCTGTTACTCTTGAATTTCTCTCTACATTCATATGCATAAAGCGAGTATTATCTACTGTATCACTAATACTATAATATTTTCCATTTCCATAAGTCCAATTCCCAACAGGATCAAGTCCTATTGTTCCTTTATTCCAACTATCCCATATTTCAGGATATTCTTCTTGAGCATTAATAAAATTTTTTAATTTTAATAAATTATCTTTTGTATATGGAATGGCTAATTTCATAGGAGCGTCTGCGACTGAATAGTCATAATTTTCTAATAAAAAAGTTCCTAATAATCCATTAGTCTTAGTTTGTAAAGGGAACTCGCTTAACTTATAATAAAATGTAATTATTATTTCATCACCTTCGGCAATCCCTGCTGCAACATAGGAAGATCCCATAGTTAGATTTATTAATGGCGGATTTCCCCCTACTTGATTCCATGCGATTATTGGAGCAGGTGCTGGTCCTTTAATTTTTCCCAAGGCTTCAACAGTTACAAGAGCATAACGACTTAAATCCACATTATCAGGCTGACCTGCTTTTTCTTTCATTACTATAGTATGACCAGTACTACCTGCTCCTGCTTCATATTTAAATACTTCATTTTTAAAATCAGGAGTCATATTAATCTCTTTTCCAGTATCATATAATTCAGGTCTTTTAAGACCAATAATATTAAAATTATTATACCATGTTGAAAGTTGATCTCCTATTAACAGATCATATTGATCTTCTCCAAATAATAATTGCGTCATACAATTAAAAGTTTTATAAGTAGAACTTTCCACTGTTTTACTAACAACTTTATCAGGGCCAGCATTAAGGTGGCCACCTAGATTAGGGTTTTCAGTAAATATTAATTCATTAGTTTCCGTTATTTTCCTTAATTGTCTGGTTAAATCATCTGCTATAAATTGGGCTGAATTAAATCCAGTAGGAACAGATAATTTTACTTTATTTTTATATTTAACATAATTTTTATATTCAGGAGCGATTGTATAAGTAATAGGATCATCTCCAAAGTCAAGGGGTTCAGCTGGATTAGTCCCTAATTTTCTCGTTGAAGCATATAATGTAAAATTAGAATTATCATTAACAACTTTGTCTTTTTCAGATACACATTCTTTAAAATAATCTCCTTTAATTACAAATAATGAATTAGGTATAGGATAAATATATCCAGTTGCTGAACTATCAGTTGTTGTAAAAGCATATTTTGTAGCGTGATGACTGGAAGTACCTATAGCTGTTCCTGTATCTTCTAAACTCATAAACCTTCTGGGTAATGTTACATATCCTGTTCCGTTCATACTTTTATAAAAACTAATTAGCATATTTACTTCATTATCTCTTAATTCAATAGTTTCGTCTTTTTCAGTTATATCACTTGATATAGGAGTATTTCTTTTTGCCTGTCTTACTATTTTTTCTTCTATATAATTAAAGTCTCTAAATTTACCTAATGATTGTCCTTTGATTTCAATTGTTTTCGCATTACCTGCTCCACGCTCTGATATAAAAGCATTATATAAAGATACTTTATCTCCTGCTTCTAGATCATATATAGCAGATAAAGTATTAGTCCATGAAGCTGGGTTATCGTCATTGGCTGACAATGCTTCTTGACTTCTTAATCTATTGCATTCTACAAGTTCTGTTTGAATATATCCAGACATTTATATATATATAATATTTATTTTTATTTTTGATTTAAATATATTATCTATATTATAATTATAAAATATGGCTTATAAGAAAAAAGATATCCCTGAAGGAACTCCACCGCCTGCTGAAGGTGTTCCACCTAAAAAAGAAAAGAAAGCAATGAAAGCGAAATCTGCTCGTGGGCCGATGACGGATCAACAGAAAAAACAATTAAAGTCTCACATGGATAAATTAGATATGTCTCCAAGTGAAAAGAAATCTCATAGAATGAAAATGATGGCTCGTATGCGTAACGGAAAATCTGTGAAAGCTGCTCATAAGGAAATTATGGCTTAATATATATATTTAATACTAAACATTAACATTAAGAAATATATGGATATATCTTTGTAATAAATAAGTGTTTTGAATTCTTTTATTTTATTATTTAATTTTTGATTATCTAAAATTAAATCATTCATATTATCATTTTCTACTCGTAAGGCTTCTACCATTGTTGAAAGGTCTTTTATGATTCCATGAAATATTTTCGTATTTGCATTATCTACTTTCATTTTTATAAATAATTATAGATAAATAATTTTAAGTAATTAAGCGATTGCTTGTATATAAGCAATTTACTCATATATAAGTAATAATAATCTATTATAATGTCCGTTTTTATTGTCTTTTATTGTAATTTAATGTAATATTGTGTCTAAAATCAACTACTTAAACACTAATTATATAATTAGTGTTTAAGTAGTTGATTTTAGACACTTAAAGAGATTACAAATGATATAAATTGCTTATATATGAGTAATTATTAGACATTATATTAGATTAACATGGATAATTTATGTAAAAATAAAATATAATATATATAAATGGCTAATTTTAAAGATTGTCCTAAATATAATATATATAATGATTATTACACTCCTGAATATGCTTGGACGAATATATCTCATTTAATTCCAAAAGATAAAGTTATATGGGAAGCTTGTTGTCTAAATAGTCATAAATCTAAATCTCCTGATTATTTAAGTAAAATATGCAAAGAAGTCGTTTATGATTTTAATATGAATATGTTAGAAGTACAACCAGAAAACTATGATATGATTATTACTAATCCACCATTTGAAACAAATATTAAAAAAGATATCCTTAAAAAACTTGTTGAATTAGATAAACCTTTTATAATTATTATGAATAGTCTGAATATCTATTCTAAATATATGAGAGATATTTTTAAAGATAAGTTCAAGGATTTACAGGTTATTACTCCTGACGGAAAAATACATTTTGAAAAACTATTAGATAACGGAGAAACAGAATATAAACCAAATACAAGCTTCTATTGTATTTATCTCTGCTATAAAATGAATTTAAATAATGAAGATCTATGGCTTTAGATATTTAAACAATAATATATATTATATATATATAGAAATGAAACGCCCTTATGTGATTACTCTTCATTATAAAAATAACTTAATATCCAAGTTTAATTTAAAATATCCTGAACAAGCCTTTGAATATGCAAATGATAATCTTATAACTGTCATGAGAGACGAAAAGATTCCTATAAAAGAAATAAAAAGAATGTTTTTATTATTTGTTGAACAATTTTATACAATGAGAGTTAATAAAGTTAAATGTAAATCTTCTGATCATAATTTATTTATGGCTGCTTTTCTAGCTTTAATGAAAATGAATATTATACAAGACAATAATGAAAATGGTTTTATTATCACTAAACGAAAACTAAAAAATAAAAAATTAAAATTTATTAATTAAATTATGATATAAATTATTTAACCTTTTAAAAACTTCAGGATCTCCCCCTTTGTCTGGATGATTAATTTTACATAATTTATAATATTCTTTTTTTAAATCCTGTAATGTATGGCTATCCCTTAAATTACAGAATTCTACTTTATCCATATCTTTCTCTTCAAAAAAAGAATTTTCACATGGATCAAAATCAGGCTCAAAAAAAAACTTAAATCCCTTGTCTCCACAATTACAATATTCTTCATAATATGCATTTTCTCGTTCTCTATGACAAGACCAACATTTAACATAATTAGGTTGTCCATGCCTACAATACATTCTGGGAGCATAATATTTTTTAAAATGAATATCTTCTTCTGGATCTTGATAAAAAGTTCTATCTTCCCACCAATTCACCATAAAAATTAGATAAACTAACTTATATTTTATTTCTTCAATTTAAATTTCTTGATTTTAATTTTTATATTAATTTAATTATAATGGTTACTTATAAAGAACAATATAACAAAAAATATAAGTTTAAAAAAGGTACAAGTCATAGTTTAAAAGATATCTCTAAAACTACAGGATATCAATTAAAAGGATTACAAATAATTTATAATAAAGGTGTTGGCGCTTTTAAAACCAATAGGGGGGCTGTGAGACCACAAGTTAAAAGTAAAGAGCAATGGGCTATGGCTCGCTTGTATGCAGCCATAAATCCAAAATCAAAAGCATATAAAATTGATAAAATTCATTTAGTTAAAAAAAAAAGTAAATAAAAGATATCTTTTATTCAGCTGATTTAGTATAAACCTTGGCTGCGGTTTCTTTACTATGTCCCATGATTTTAGCGTCCTTCTCCATTTCTTCCTTGACATTACTATATTTATCAGATAAATAGATCTTTCTAATCATTGTTGAAGATATACTTTTATTCAATAATCTTTTACTTGTTTTAGAGAGAAGCTGTGAAATAGCATTTCTTGATAAAGGAAAAATATTATCTCCTGTATTATAATCCATTAATTTAAGATATGTTCTTAACATGGGTTTTAAATCAGCTGGAACTGGGATAATATTCTCTCCATATTTCTTACTTGTTTTATAAACATTATAAATAAATTTCATATTATTTCTTTCATTAACTAAATAATTATGTTCTTCTTTATCTTTATCAGATAACTTTTTATAATCTCTCTGTGTAATATATAACATATTTGAAGCATCATTGCGAGTAGGTATTCTAATTAACATATTAAATAATATCCATGATCTAATTATTGAGATATCTTTTTGTGTGAAAGTGTTCTTTTTTTTCAATGAATTAACTTGAGATTTCAATTCTGTGAGTAACTTATTTATTTCTTCCATTGAAGCAAAATTAGATTTTTGCTTATCACTTATAACTCCGCTTTTTTGTTCTTCTTCATATTTACTATTTAATGTATCTCTTAATTCAGTATATTCTTTGATTAATTTATCATTATTTTCTTCTTTGTTTAAAGCTAATAATAAAACAATAATTGCATTGTAAGTATTTCTTACACTAGTATAATGAAGACCTTCTAATTTAGATTCTACTTCTTTTGGTTTAGATAAAAAATCATAATTATCTGTTTCAAATAATTTCTTTAATTTTTTCAATTGTCCTTCATATTGTTTAATACTTATCTCTTTTAAATTAGGTCTAGCTTTATGAATAGCATCATGGATTTCTTCTTGTTTAATTTTCATTATTATATATAATATAACATTATTTTTTTTAAATTAATTTTTAAATTATTCTAACCATAGGATATCTTTTTCTAAATTCATTTTATAACAATAAAATAATGTATCAAATGTAGCAGAAGATTGTTTTTCAGGCTTCCAATTATATCTTTTTGGTGGTATAATGATTTGTATTTTATCTTTGTATTGTTTAAAATATTTATAACATAAAGTAGATACAGGCATTATTAATATAAATGGTTTATCTAATAGTAATAATCTCTCTAATATTTGTTTCTTAATTGAGAAAGGTGGATTATCTACAATGATATCATAATTATCTGGTTGATATGTAAAAAAATCTTTATTTTCATGTATAATATCAAATCCTAATTCTTTTAATGTATGATTTCCACTATTATAAAAGGGACTCCATATTTTTTTATTTTTTGGTATATATTTTTCTATATCTCTCCATACTTTAATTGGAGTATCAAAATCATCAAACTTTTTTGGTTGATAATGTGAATATGTAGTCATATACATTAATTAAGATTTTTATTTTTAGTTTTTTTCTTCTTTTGAATGACAACTTCAAAATCAGTAAATTTAGAGATATATTCATTCTTTACACATACAGTCTTTTTATCACTACGCCATTTTTTTAGATCTACATCATATTTATCACGGATATAAAACTCTTCACTATTTTGAGTTACTTCCCACATATAGCGATTATCATTTAAACTCCATACAACGAAAAACTGCAATTTAGGATTTGTTTCTTTTAATTGTAAATATTTATCATACTTTACTTTATCAAAAATTAATGAATCATATCTTCCAAAGGTTAAGTTTCTTTGCTTATGTTCCACATAAAAATCTTTATTACTAAAATCAAAATTATGAGTATCATGATTAAAAACTAATTCTCCAAATAATGTTTCAAGTGTTGGCTTGACTTTATGTTCATGCTTTTTTCCAAAGGCTATATCATTTCTTATTTTTTGATAATCTACCATTTATATACTTTACATATAAAAAAATATGTATAAAAAAACGCATTAGTTGAAGTTCAGAATAAATTCACCAGTATGGACTTTTATTGTTTTAGTTACATTTTTAGGAATTTTTTTATCATTTAATTGTTTTTGTACTTGTGGAGATATAATAGGAATATAATGATCTTGGAATTGTCTATTTTTATTCATTAGCCTGCAACACCTTCTAACAGAAGGGATATCTCCAAATTGTTTAATATAATCCATATCATCATTTATTTCTTGTATAGTTTGATATTTATATGAGTATTCTATATCATAGCCACTTACACAATAATTAATTATACATTTGCATATTTTCATTATATCTTGTTTTTCCTTGACTGTTAAATATTTTTTAGGATTAGATTTCTTTAAATATTGTCTTAAATCATTATAATTTTTAATTTTATAAACATTATCAGTATTGAATTCTTTTTGTAAAGTTTTATCATCTAATAATTCATAAAATTTATCATGAATATTTCTTTTAATATCTACATGGCTAAAAATAATGGTTAAAGATAATGTATTGATAAGATCAATTAAATCATTTTTACTATGTGTCTTATGAATAATCATTATATTATAGATAATATTTTAATTATGGAATTATTGCTCATATATAAGCAATCCAATATTTCAAGTTTTTTATAAAGTATTCTATAATTATTTTTTTATTTTTCAAAAGGTTTTCTAATTTATTGATTTTCTAAATTGCTCATATATAAGCAAATTGCTCAAATATAAGCAATATTATTTAAAGAATTATTATCTATATATATGTATAGAAATGGATACTTTATCTAAACAACAAATTGATATGTATGTCGCTACATTTTCTCAACAAATGGATTTTACTAATAAGAAGCAGCAGTATAATTTTAAAACTAAAATGAATAATTATGCTAAAAAAGAAGAATTCAATTTAACTTATGAATTGTTTAAGTTATGCATTAAACAACAACAACAAATAGAAAAACAACCAGAAGTAATACAAGCTCAAGTTATTCGTGAAACACCCGACAAGGGAGAAAAAACAGAAAAAGAAATATTACTTGAATATCAACAACAAATAGAAGAATTACCTAATAAATATAAAACAGCCACACAAATGGAAGAATTTCATGAAGTTGTTGATAAAATGGAAACTTATTTATGTGATTTAACACCACACGAAGATAATGACGATTTACTTGACGAAATATATGCAGATTTAGATGAAAAAAAAGAACAAATTATTTATAAAATAGGCGTTCCTATTGACGATTGGACTTATTGGGGACATGATAAACAAAAAGATCTATTAATTTATTCACCACAATCCTATAATAATTATATAGAAAGTATTGATAATTTTATAAAAAAAAATGAAGGCGTGGCCTATATGAGAATGACACAATTTAAAGATAAAGTTTTAAAAAATAAAGAATTAAATACATTATTGAAAAGTTTTAAAGTTAAAGATTGAATACTGTAATAACACCATTTTCAAGACGAGCAGAACGCATATATTCGCAGTAGTTTCTCATAATATCTACTGCAGTAGTTCGCAAACCACCAGACGCTTTTACATGAAGCTCAATTCCACGCTGTCCTACACGACCGCCAGATAGACGAGTACAAAGGAAAAAGTAAGATCCAGCAGCACCACCGACAACCAACCTACCACTTAAACCATTCCCTTCAAATGTATTCGTTTGTCCTGTTGCTGGTTCAAATGCTTGTCCTTGACCACTATAAGCGTCTCTGCTAATAAATACCATACCTTCGCTTTGCTGTAAGAGTGTATAAAGTCTTGCAGTGTTTTTAATATTGCTACTAAACTCAAACTTATCATTATATCTTAAATTATATTCAAAAGGACCTATTACGCCGTCAGCAGCAGCTACTGGTGCTATTGCTGCTGTATCCATCATAATGCGATTCTCACCATCAGCCGTATCTCCAAACATAGTAATTACTTTACTAACTAGTCTAGAAGCCATACCAATATTACGAACAGTATCATTTTTAATACTATCATTAGTAATACTTGTAGTAATAGCACGATAATCAACAAATGAAAAATCTAATTGTTTATTTTGATTTGCCCATTGTTCCATTTCATCACCAGAACCATAATAGACATAGTCAGCACAGAATTTCAACTCATTTCTATTTATAGCGTGGGCTTGATTAGCTCCTGTAGCTTCTAAACGGACGCATCGCCCCTGAACTGGTGGGTGTAAGGTTAATTCAATAGTTACAGGTTCAGTCATAGTAAATAGCGGAAGCTGATGAACTTTAAGGAAGGGAAAGAGATCACTTAAATCAATAGCAAAAGAAGGAGATTCTTCATTTTTAAGATTTTCCATAATAGCGAAAGGCATGGTCTTGTAGTCGCTATCTTCATAAGTAATTGCCCCAGTTGCTACTGTTCTAGTTGGATCACGCCCTACAGATAATGATATACCTGTTGCTTTCTGTCCCAGAGAGCCACCATTACCATTATTAATCATGAAATTTAAAGATCTACCAGTTGTATAAAGTTCTCTCATTTTCATATTTTCATTGCTTATTTTAGTTGAATGAAATGCATGAAGCTTATCCCAATCACTAATTTCATTTAATACTTTATTACCAATCTTTAATACTGCTTTTTTAATTAATTTACCAACACCAACATTTACAGGGTATATTTGTCTTCCTGCTGCACTACTTGTATTTAACTGAAAAAATATCTTTGAATGCGAATGAAGGAAACCTTTATTCTGAAGCTGGAAACGAACAAATCCATCAACAGTAGAAGAAGAACCATCACTAAAAACAACTGGCTCAAGCAGATCTGTTTCTACTTCTTGTAGATAATTAACAGGAACAGAACCTAATCGCATGAAATTAGGAACACTTGGAGCATATTTTTGAACCACTTGAGAAGGTTGGCTTGCAACATTATCAGGAGCGTCAGCAGGTTTAGTACTCATATTTATATTACTTATTATATTTAATTTCAGTATGATTAATTATTAAAAATATTATGTATAGAAATATATAATGACTAAAATATTTGTAATAAATTTAAAAGAAAGTATAGACAGGTGGGAAAAATATAAAAATAAAGATATCTTTACAAGGTGGAATGCAACCAGTATAGACGATATAATTGACGATTATGATCTACAAGAAAAATTAATTAGTTATTGGAATGTAAGATATACTAAATTTCATTTTTCAAAATGTGCCTGTTTATCTTCTCATTTAAAATTATGGAAATATATTATTGATAATAAAATTAATGATGTCTTAATATTAGAAGACGACGCAGTAGGCGAATGGAATCATGATACTTCTTATTTTAGAGATGACGGAATAACTTATTTAGGTGGATTAATATATCATAGACATAATATTGAAAAAAAATTCACAGAAACATTTAATGAAGGATATCATATTTTAGATGATAATAAATATAGAATGCTACAAACAATGGCTTATTATATTCCTACATGGAATATAATGAAAGAATTATATGATAAAATTATTAATTTAAAACGCTATAGAGCTATTGATATTATGATGTCAAATACAGATATAGAAAAATATTTTATTTATCCTTCTATTTTTACAGAAGAACGAATTGAAAGTACAATCAACGATAAAAAAAGAAAAGGCTATAGTAATAAATATTATCAATTATGTTAAACTATAAAATCCGTCTTTTGATTTCACAACTGAAATCTCTTCCATAATTAAATCATCTTCTTCTTCTTCTTCTTCAGTTGATGTTTCACTACTGAAATCATATTCTTCTTTTAATTTAAAATATAAATCCCTTATAAATTCATACATGGGTTCATTTATATTTTCTAATATAAATACTTTTATTGCATTATTAATTTCTTCAACATTATACAAAGCTGTCATATATATATATAAAATATATTTATTGTCTAAATTCTATCCTATTGTAAAAGCTGGACACCATTGGCGTTCCACGCAAGAACTGCTCTCGCCTTAACATAGATAAACACGGACTGCGGTGAATCGTCCGTTAAATCACTTTCAAGAGATAGACCCCACTGCTGTCGTGAAAAGTCCTGACCAGTATTAAACTGGCTGTATTTTTGTCCTATGCCGAAGAGAGCACCGCCATCACGAGTTTTCATATAACTTTTTTGTAATGAAGCTGGATTAACATCATATCCCCTATAATTATTTGCAGAAGACACAGAAGTTCTATCAACTAAATAATCAGGAATAACACTATCAACAAATGCTTTTAATACTTGTGGATCAACAACAGCTACATCATTATCTTTATCAAAATTAGTTACAATATCATACTCGCAGGGATATTTAACACCCCCACGAAGCCATTGAACTCTTTTTAGAAATGCTAATTCTCCATTTGACCTTGAAGGATAAGTTGTGGCCATACCATTCTCCGTCAATGTATTAATATTTTTAGAAGGACAGAAATTCAGGAATACACTCTGAACCTGTTTGAGACCTAAAGCAAACTGAAGCTGTGCGTTTGTAGAATTAATAGAAGTATAGAGAGAAGTAATCGTATTAAATTCAAGTTGTCCGCTGGTTTCTTTAGACATGGCAACCGCTTGATCGGCAGGGACATCAGCAATTTCACAAGTTAATTCTAGATCAGTGAGACGATAATGAGCGTCCGTAATATTATTACTTGTTCCAACAGGATTAAATAAAGCATTACTATCAGGAGATAAATGAATCTCAATTTGAATACCACCAAAAGAAGTCTCCATAAGATTTATCTTGTTAGAAGACATAAGGAAACCAGAAGGTAAATGACAGGAGAAACTTTTAACAACATCATCGGCAAGAACATCAGCTTTATTAGCTATAACAGATTTAAAAAAGACATCAGGGTCAGGCATAATTAAAGCCGTTTCTCCTAAATGACCAATTAAATCATTTGCTGAACTACCTACACCCAGATAAGTACTCATGTATCTGGGATAATGGCGGATATGTTCGCATATTTGTTTTGATTTATTATGACGAATGACAAGCTGATCCATTACATTATAAATACCAAGCCTATTATCCATAGTAACCTTTGCATTATCGTCGTCTGCTTCATATACTGGAGTTGGGTTCAAAGCATTATCTTTAAATACTTGAAGATTACCATTTATGCGGATACTTCTGGGATCTAAAATACCAGATTGAGATTGAATTGTAAAGGATAGAACAGGAAAGCCATTTTTAAAAGATATCTTTCCATCAGAAGGAATATTGTCAGGGCGAATAGCAATGTAGCGAGAAGTCATTATTTATAATAAATAATAATATAAAAAACAAAAATATAAAATAAATAAAAAATTATATAATATTTCACAACTGAAATAATATCATTTGTTTCGCCCTTCTCATTTTCTTTTCAATAACATTTTTTTGATATTTTACTAATGGCTGTTTATCAATGGATACTGGATGATAATGATATTTTTTATCAAGTGTTCTTTTTTCCCATTCATTTTTTGAAGGATCACGCATGAATTTATATCCATTTGTCATAAATACATATTTGTTATCCTTTAATAATTGATCCATTACTTTTATGATGTCTTTATCTTCCCAATGTTGAACAACATCTTTAATTATGACTAAATCATAACCTTTAATAGGATTAATACTAATATCTCTATGTTCAAAAGTAATATTATCTTGTTTATAATTTTCATTATTAGAATCAATTACAGATTTTACACAATCTATCCCATGATAAGATATATCTTTCCAATCAAATGTTTTAGAAAATTCCCAATCTCCGCACCCTATATCGCATACACTTTTAATCTTATAACTATTAATTATACTTAATAATAATGATAAATAAAATTTAGTATCTGGTGATGTATTGCTTCCAGTACCAGATGAACCTTTCCCATCTTTTTTACCCCATATACATTTATCATAAATATTTGTAAATTTATTTTGCATATATATATATTAATATATTTTTTTATTGCGTAACTTCCACGGCTCCAGATCCACGCATAATAAGTTTCCTTACATGGAAGACAAATGAATTTATCATTTTTGGCTTGGTAGGTGCGACTGCTTCTTCATACTTAAGTATAACAGAGAGATCTTTTCCACGCAAATCCATAGCACCATTTCCAATTGAAAATCCCCTTCCTAAAATCCAATTGTCAAGGAACTTAACGAAAGAGCGTGGAACAATACCAGCATTATCAAGCGATTTCTCGTCTTCAAAAATCTTAAAAGCATCAATGCTATTCCTTGTCGCACAGCGTTTCGTAGATATAGGACGAGAAGGAACAAGCTTACCATTTATCATATATTGAACAGAAGATAAGAAATCACATATTCCAGTATAGCCAGAACGATTACTAGTGCAATTAATATCAGCTTCATTATCAGCAATAGAATAAGTTCCATTAGAAGATACTAACTCTGCTGAAGTATAAATCTTTGAATCCGTAGGCGATACAATAATTGATTTAGCACGGCTATTCTGGGCATGAACTAAAAATGTAGTTTGTCTATCAGAAGCCAGTAATGAATTTTTATAAGTAGTTACTGAATGAATATCAAACTCTACTGCTTTACCTTCTCTAATCTTCGCCATCATACCAGCTTCAAATTTAGGATCTAAATCAACTTGATGAACTACTAAATTAACATTTGACATTTCATAAGTAGCTTCATAAGAAGTTTCACCTTGAGCAGAAAGACTTACAAGTCTCCATGTGTCGTCAATATCAACATCAGTATCGCCACTATCGGTAGAATTGTTTTGAACGGAATTAATAGTTACTTTAATTAATCCATTAGTATCAACTTCAAGAGCAGAAATTTTAGCTGCGGCACTTAATGTCGCATAACTTCCTGCTTCTTCACCAGCATCTACTTGTCTAAATGAAATATGCTCACCAATAACAAAAGGGAAAGCATTTATTGCGTCGTCGCCAACCATATTATTATCAGGAGCAACATAAAATTCAGTTACGGAAGCACCAAACGCCCACGCAGCAGGTGTTCCTAAATTGCCGTCTGTTGAATGGAATTTAGGATTTAATTGAAGTTTTCTTTCTCCTAATACAGTATCTAATTGTTTAATAACTCTGCTCGGGGTTTGTAAATCCCATTCAATATAGAGACCATTACTCATCATAACAGGATATATCTTCCCAGAAAATACACCAGAATGAATAGGGACACAACACTTAACTAATGTGAAATCAGCGTCAGTTAATGCGGTTGTTTTTCCTGCTCCTACTTTAAAATAAGGATTTGTAAAAGTATCAGTATATTCGCTTTCAATATTTCCTAATGTTCCAGCATTACGAGCAGACCATGCCGTTCCACCTTCTTGTAATGCTCGTAGATTTTTAGCACTATCGTCCGTATCATAATCATATTTTAAAGCTACAAGTTGAGAATATTCATTAATCTCTTCAATAAGATTACCACGAGAACCATCATAAATACGCATATTTTTAAGAAGAATTCCACCACCAGCATGATCTAGCTGTAGAAGTGTAGGATCTTTACCAGCAGGGAGCTTTAATTTTAGATCAAACTGAAGAAATGATTTTTTGCCGTCCATAAACTTAACAGTAGGGGGAACTGATAAAGATACTTTCCCACCACCAGAATAAGACAATCCATTCTCCGCAGGGATTTCAACTTTTGCTTCTCCTACTTGTACCACATTATCAGAAGACCAATAAGAACTCATATTTTATATTATAAATAATATATTAAATTTACTACAAATATAATAAAAAAAAATAATAAAATATATGGACGATATTGATTGTTATGTAATCATATTAGCTTTATTATATATTCTTGGATATATTAAATTATTATTCACTATTTAAATTAATTATATTATATATAACATAAATGCCTATTTTAATTAAAGTTGAAGCTTCAAAAAAACCTACAAAGAAGTATAATGCAGTATTTAGAATGCCTAAAAATAAATTTAAAACGGTTTCGTTTGGATCGCCTACGATGGAAGATTACTTACAACATAAAGATTTAGAAAGAAGAGAACGATACTTAAAACGACATGAAAAAGATTTGAAAACAAATGATCCATTAAGGGCTGGATATTTATCATATTATTGGAGTTGGTCTGGGTTTAAACAAGAAGGAAAACCTACAACAAATAAAAAAAAATTAATACAAATGTATAATAAAAAATTTTTTAAAAAATAAATTAGCAAAGCTTAACTTCGTTTTACCATATCCAACCTTTACTTTCTTCTACTATTTTTTTTTCTTCCTTTAGGCTTGCTCCGCTTAGTGTTTCTTTTTTTATTTCTTTAATTAATTGTTTAGAGAAAATATCTAATTTAATTCGTGATATATCTTTTTTAATATCAGCGATATCGGTTTTCAGACCTTTTAAATCATTCAATACGAGATCTAACAATTCTGTATTTTTAAGCTTGATATTATCCATTGATATATAATTTATAAAATATAAAAATATAATTCTAAAAAATAATTATGATTTTATGATTGCTTATATTTGAGTAAATTGCTTATATATGAGCAATTAATTATCCACCAATTCTCGCAGTTGCAACAACAGGAGCTTGGGAAGTTATGCTTTGACTTTCAACTTGGTCTTTCTGTTGTTTTGTTTGTTCTTGTGCTTTTTGTGTTGCTTCATCTCTTTTATCTGAACCTTCAACAGCTTCACCTACAGCGTCTAATCCACCACCTAGTAAATCTAAAAATCCACCTAATACTTCTGCTGGGGGGAACGCTGCTCCAGCAATATCACTAATCGCTCCGCCAATATTTACAATATTCGCTGCTTTTTCCCACCCATTATCTCCTGCTATTTTACCCTGTTTAATATCTTGAAATAGATCAATACCACCAGTTGCTGCTGCTCCTAATACTCCAGCACCCTTCCCAACTTTTTCAATGGCTTCATCACTTAATCCAGTTACTGATTTTATTCCATTATGAATCATAGATCCAGATTTACCTGCTCCGTCTTCTCCTACTGTTACGGCTTCATGATCTGTAGCTGTGGGAGCTGTATCGCTTGTTCCTTGTGCTGGTGTTCCTTCTGGTGCTGCGGTTGCAGGTGCTTCATTAGTTGTATTTTCTGGCTGTTGTATTGTTTGGGGTTGTGCGGTTGCTTCAGGAGCAACTTCTGTATCAGGTGGTTTTACATTTCCAGCGACTTCTCTTAATTGACTGCGTAGATTTTCAGTTTTATTTGCTTGTCTTGTGTTAGACCATTGCTGATAATTTTTTAAACCACTATGAAAAGCATGAGTTCCCATATAACCACCAGCCGCCCCTGCTATTTCTTTTAATGCTTCTGTTTCATCTAATCCACTAGTCGCACTTGATAAATTAGTTTGTATATCATTAATATTTTTAGCTATTTGACTATTATGATTAGCGATTGATTCATTCATAGTAGTTTGCTCCCTTCGTCTCATATTACCAGCAGAAATATCATTTCCGTCTTGTACAAATAAATCCATTTATATTATATTTATTATAATAATTTAATTTATTAAATAATTAAACAAAATTAACATTAAAATATCTATGTAATTCTAACATAACTTTTAAAAAATGATAATCATGTTTAGCTCTATAGCAATTACAATTTCTACATATAATATTTCTAAATGAACCACTCAAATGACAATGATCGCAGTTTTTTTTTATTTTATCATCAAACTTAACTCCACAAGATTCACAATGGGAACATTCAAAAAATTTATCTAAAATAATTTCAAATTCTTCTTTTGTATGTTTAAATCCGCCTTTTTTCCAGTTATCCCTTAATCTCCTTCTATGTAATTTATGTTTGCCTTCATCAGTTAATGAATCAACCCATTTAGCATATCTTGCCCTTTCTTTTTCATTTCTATCTTTTACATAAGTTGGATCTTGTTTTTTCTTTTCATATTTTAATTTTCTTTGCTGACTAATCAATTCTTTATTATCTTTTCTATATTGTCTTCTTTCTTCTATGATTTTTTCACGATTTTGTTGATAATATTTTTTAGGACCTTCTGGATCTTTGTAAGGCATTGTTTCTAACTTAATAATCTATCGCATTATATCTTTAAATATTCTTATTCATCATCACCACCATCCCATAATACTTCACTAAAATTCCTATATACTTTTGCTGGATTACTTGAAAGATCTAAATACATAAATTGAAATTTTTCTTTATGAACTTCTTTATATAATCTTAAAAAATTATCATCACCACCTACTAACGATCCGTATTCTTCAGCTATCTTAATTAGTTCTTTTTGATTTTGCTGACGGCCTATCAAAATCGCTTGAGCATTATTTCTAATCATACCTGAAACAGCACGGAAAGTCTGCGTAGCGATTACATAGAAGTCAATGTAATGGCGAAAGCGAGTTGAAAAAAATGAGACAGCATTATTTTTACTAAAGTCTTTTGTTAAGACATCATCTAATACTAATGCATAAGTTGGACGATCTTTTTTCTCTTCATATTTACTTTGTTCTTTTTTTATTTCTTCAATAACTCCGTCTTCATAATGATCCATACAATCAAAATATTCATTTAATATTTTACCCTTTGTATCTGATCCTAATGTTGTGCTTATTATTTTTACGATATCAAATCTGTCTTTATAAAAATCCTGATTACAAAAGAAATTAACAAGTAGATTACTTTTCCCACTTCTTACAGATCCTATAATTAAACATAATGAAGGCATTTGCGGAAGGTGTTCATGGACACCATCAAACTTATCAGTTTCAACGACGTCTTTTACTTGCCTAATTATAGGAGCAGATTGTTTTTCCATTATATATATATATTTATATTTTTTTTATTGTATTAAAAACAATCCGCATATTCTCCAGCCACATCACGCCACGATAATTCCTTTTTTAGATTTTGTTTGACTGTTTCATGGTATTCTTGAACTTGTTTTTCTTGTTTCTTTTTTTCTTTTCTAGCTTTTCTTATTTTTTCATATTCAGCAATTGCTTCAAATTGAGCTTGTTTTAAGACGTCTTTATATTTATTTATATTTTCATTATGATTAACTTTTACTTCTCCCTTGTTGGGTGTTTCACGATTTACTTCTTTATCTTCTTTTACAGATTTATTATTTTTCTTTTGAATTTTTTCTTCAATCTCTTCTATTTCCATATCTCTCTTTTGTTTTAATAATTTTTTATATTTTAATTCTTTATCTTTCTCTGCTTGTTTCTTTTCTTTATTTTTATATGCAGTAGCTCTTGCGTGTTTCATGCGTTCTCTCATTTGTTCTTTTTGTTCTTCTGTATAAACTCTTTTTTTTCTAGGTTTTCCATTTTTATTTAATTTAACTGGTTTTTCTTTGTCTATTTTTATGTCTGGTTTTATTTCATTTAATTGTTCATTTATATTATCTTTTATTGTCTTTTTACTAGTTTCCTTAGCAACTTCATCATCATCACTATAAACAAAATTAGGATTTTCTTCGCCTGTTTCTTCATTCTTTAGAGAAGCTTCTAATTTTACAGCATCACTAGACGAAAAGATATCTTCTTGACTAATCTTTTTCTTTTCTATCATAGGTTGTATGTCTTCTTCAAGATCTTCAATTGTCATATTTGGTTCATCGGTACATACATATTCTGGCTGCTCTGAAACAAAATCTAACTTTAAAGCGTCTGGTAATTCCATATTATATTATACATAATATAATATTTTAATAATTAAAATGATAAATAAAGAAAAATAAACAAAATAATCTAATAAGTTTAATTAAAAGACATTAATTTAATCTGGTTTTTGTCTTATGTGAAGCATAACTATCGTCTGGCCAGCTAATTCTTCAACATATTGTTCATTTGAATATACTAATGATATATCAAAACTATTAATATTTAATTCACTACTGTTATTAAGATCAAGATAGACTAATGTATTCGGTTCGTGATACATGCGTCCTACTTGAACTTGTCCGTCAAATCGTGGTATATGTGCGATTATTGTGGATTGATTTCCTTGTATTGCATTGACTGATTGCTGTGTAAAATTATTTAATTTAACAAATATAGATTTATTAGATAATAGTTGGGGAATACTTGAAGAGATAAAATACTTGGTTGTTTCAATTTCTGGATCTATAATCCAGCTATTTGTAGGACTTTCACCTACAAACCCTAAAAAGGTTTCAGTATTTGCTCCTTCACTGGGAGCATAAATGTCTGAAGGTTGAAGAATTAAAAAATTGTCAAATTGATCTTCATTAAATAATCCACCAACAATACCAGAATAAGGAAGAAAATTAACTCTTCCGCCTACTGATTGATCGTTCCATGGCCGTGTCTCTACTTCTCTCGCTACAGATAAATCATTACTTTCTTCTTGAGCATTATACCAAGAAGCTTCACCAGTAAGCAAATTAGTTCCATCATAAGTCCAATCAAAAGGCATAGGACAACCTATAAAGCTAGTTACATCCATACTATTAGTACTCCCTAAATCTGGATCTTCAATATATAATACAGGATACATATTCCAATTACTGATACATATTGCTTTTAATTGTTGTGCCGTTGAATGTTCTTCATTATATTCATAAACTACATCATCAGCTCCAGCATGAATTAATTCTATTTTTACTTGTTGGCCATTGACAGTAAATCTTACTTTTGTATAAGCCGTTGCATTCGTATCTAAATCATAATTTTGTTCTACAGCACCATTTAGTTCTAATTCACGACTACAAATATTATTATCATTTAATCCATTTGTATTATCATAAGGTGTATGATAGACTTTTAATTCATTACCTTTCCTACAAACAACATAATCATAAAATCCAATTCTTCTTGTAGGTCTTTCTTCTCCACTTTTTAATAGTGAAAAATAAGGAACAACAGCATTACCAGTAATATCGTCAGCTGTATTCACAAAACGACTTAAACCGACAGCCCATTCTTTTCCAGCCCCATTAGCATTACTGAAATCTACTTCTAATACACCCCCATTAGCAGATATAGGTTGATCAGTAAGCATACAACCTTGCGGAGTTCCTTGATCATTAGGAGCTCCAGTAGTAAATGTACCATCTTCATAATTCCAAGATTGATCTATATCTCCGTCTCTCACTTCGTGGCTACTCCAATCAATGGATTCCTGTGGAATATTTTCTTCTACTGTTTCAGGGAAATCATAACCTATTCTAAATCCAGCAAAAACATTTGTAGAAGGATCTCTATTTACAGCAACTGTTACATGTCCCCTTAAATTAGGATGATATATATAATTATTTAATGAGTCTCGCATAGCACGAGCCAAACTATTAATCGTATAATTTCTAACTTTATTTTGCTGACTGGTGGGGTATGATCCATTAAAGACATCTTGTGG